>TARA_R100000808_G_scaffold23123_1_pt1 | contig 30474 bp, 49 predicted proteins | sample TARA_R100000808 | Tara Oceans TARA_R100000808 (sample SAMEA2622852) | marine metagenome | biome: marine biome (ENVO:00000447); feature: marine epipelagic mixed layer (ENVO:xxxxxxxxx); material: "saline water (ENVO:00002010), including plankton (ENVO:xxxxxxxx)" | depth 140 m | reverse complement strand
TTATTTGACGACTTTGATGATGTAGAGATGTTTATACTTATGTGTGACTTTGTTAGATATAAGTATTGTGACAGATATCTATTATATTACTTACAAAGTTCATGGAATTTCCGATGGGGAAGAAATCTTCCCCTTGGAATAGGTCCCTTTTGTTAGGGATTGTAGTTTGATTAAACCTCGACGATGTATGTTGGGTGTTTTTTCATATTTTTTAATAACCAGCTATTTATAAGGAGAAATTATTATGGCTAAATCACAATTTGACCCAAGTGAATTGGAAACTGAAGAGTTACTTACACCTGAAACGACTGATAAAGACGCTTTCAATGATGATACTTTAGCAGACCCTGAGGGTGCTGAAGCTAGAGAACCTCAAAACAGAGGCACTCTGTATCCAACATATCTATATCGTGACTATAAAGTCGGCGAAAACGATGCGTTGGTTCCTAATCAATCAGCTATTGATGCAGTTATGGCTATCTTTGAAGAGAAAGCTGAAACACCAGTTGCTGAAGGTAAGGAGAAGCAATTTGCTAAAGACCTTAAAACAGTTGTAGCTGGCAGAAAGCCACTACTAGCTGTTGATGCACCATCATCTGGTATTCAATGCCTTCGTGAGATGACTAATGCATGGAGTGAGTTTGCTAGTCTAGTATATGACTATGTAAATTCTTCTCAATCCATTAGCAAAGAAGACCAAATGCCTGATTGGCTACTTCAACGTGAAGCCAAAATGGTAGACATGGGCTACAAAGCAAGGCTATTGAGAGATGCTAATTCTGAATTATTCAGCGACTATAACTTACCGGGTAAGTTTGAGCTGAATAGAACAAGAGTTAGACAATCAATCGAATCTAGGTTCGAAAGATTAGCAGCTTGGCATACTTCCCAGCATAGAGAATCTACTGCTGGCGATAAGATGCAGAAAGCGAGCTCTGAATTCGCACAAAGTATTGCGGATAACGCTTAAATAGTTTTATGAGTTGACTTAAGCATAGAAGAAGGTGGTAAAAAATAACCCCACAGTATGAGCAACTATGCAAAGTAACTCACTAGAACTCCCCCGGAGCAAAAAGATAGAGAAGTTTGTCTATTTAATCTCTATCTTATAGAAGAAATAGACTAGAAATCGCCCAGTAAGTTGTCTTGGCTTGCTGGGCTTTTTTTATGCCAACAAGGAATAAGAATTAACACAACCAATGATGTAGTTCTGGGAAGGTTGGTAAACTTCACGGTGCTGAAGGTTCATTGGAAGCACCACTAACACTAGGCCTAATTTGTGCAGTATTAAAAGACGCTAAGTGGGCACGATAGAGCGATTACCTACTTCTGATCGTTAATTTAATAACATTGCCCACTAATGCAAATCTGGCGAAATGTTATTAAAAAAGAAGTAAATAGCCAAGGGTTTTATTCAATATTATTGGTTTACCTTCATTGAGGGATTAGCTCACCCAAGAAGCTAGGAACGAGTTAGTGCAGAGTGGTATCCTTAAATTGCCACTTTGCACGTTTTTATTAACCAATAAAGGAACCGATTTATGAGAACATTACCATTAAATTTAGAAAGGAGAATAACTATGGGATTAGATCAATATGGTGGTTGGTTACAAAAACCAACTAAAGAAGAACAATTACATAGCAAAATTGTAAATCAACCTATATTTGAACATAACTGTGAGTTTGACTGGCGTAAACATGCAAAATTACAAAAGTTTATGGAAGACATATGGTATACCCGAGAAACTGACGGGGAAGACATGTTTAATGGTCAAACATTATTACTCACTAAGGAAGATATATTAAATTTGCAACAGGTTTTATTAAATGATAATTTACCTGAATCTGAAGGTGGGTTCTTTTTTGGACATCAATTTCAAGATGAGTCTGCTAAACAATACAAAGAACAAGATCTAGAATTCTGTAAAGAAGCACTCAAATGGCTAGATGAAGGCAAAGAAGTATTTTATGAGTGCTCGTGGTAAAAATGAACATTGAACAAGAAAATAAACGGCTATTAGATGTTTGCTTACAAAAACATGACTTTATTGGTTTTTACCATAGTTCAATGCTACCAAGTAATGCTGAACCTTTACCTTGGTTTAAAATGATGTGTGACTATATAGCTTATAATGCTGTCGACATTTATGAATATAATCAATGGTGTAAAGAACGTAGGTAGGGATGTTATAGAGAGTAGGACGACTTCCTGGCGAGGAAGAGTAAGATAGGCCACGCTATAATTACCCCTACCGTTTTTATTTTAAGTTCCCGAAGTATGTAATAGACACGACCTTGTGGGTGTAATTGGTATATACCGTAAGATGCTGAGTTAATCAAAGCAACCCCTCAGTCCAACTGATACCGTCAATGTTACATACTTCACTAGTTTCCGAAATACACAATAGACACGACCAGGTACCAGCTGCAGCGAAGTGAACACGAGTACACGGGCGTTCACCCTTTGACACCGTCAATGTTGTGTATTTCACCAAACAAAAGAACCCTTGCAAAGGTAGGAGGTTACACCAAAATCCCGGTAGACTAGCGTGTGTAATCATATAGTCAAAGAAGGTCGCACCTTCCATGCACAATGTTCCTCCGATTTTTGCATAAGTTCCCGTAATGTGCAGTTAATGAAACGACCACTGACAGCCTGCATTGTAATGATATATCACGCATGGCGAGGAGTTGCATTAACAGCTGGCCTCTAAAAGGGCGTAAAACAACCTTAGGTCTGATACATAGGTAGTGGTTTGCTGAATTTAAAACTTAAGCACAAACCCGAAAAAACTGAACCCTAACTGTACATTACAACCCTGCGACAGTATATGTCGCATGTGTAAGTTATTATCCTACGATGATATTTTTTATGTATTTCTATAAACCAAATAAGGAGTAAATTATGGCACAAGAAATGAATATCCCCCCAATTAAGGCTCAAGATTTATCAAAAGAAATTATTGATAATGTTCGAGCTGGTATTAATACATTTGTCTGGGGTCCCCCAGGTATAGGTAAATCACAATTAATGCATCAAGTTGCAAGTAAATTAGAAAGACCAATATTGGACTTTCGTGCAAATTTATTTGATCCAGTAGATGTGCGTGGAATACCTTTTCACGAAGCTATGGAAGGAACTAATATGACATATTGGGCACCACCTAGCATCTTCCCTTACGAGCATAGAGATTCACCAGAAGGTATTTTCTTTCTAGATGAATTAACTACAGCACCTACAGCCACACAAAATGCTTTCTTACAACTATGTCTAGACGGAAAAGTTGGTGATTACAATTTACCAAATGGCTGGTCAATAGTTGGTGCAAGTAACAGATTAGCAGATATGGCAGCTGTTTATGAAATGACATCAGCTATGAAAGATAGATGGCTTCATTATGTATTAGAACCTAATGTAGAAAATTGGTGTGAATGGGCAGCTGAAAATAACATATCAGATGTTATAACTTCTTTTATAAGATTTAGACCAAATTTATTACATGATTTTGATCCTACCTATACTGCATTTCCAACTCCTAGAAGTTATGAAGTTTTAAATAAGAAACTACAAATGAATGATAATTCAGAAGAAGCTAGATTCTTTGCTGGAGTATCAGCTATTTTAGGACAAGGTGCAGCAGGTGAATTTGTAACGTTTAAAGAAAACAGAGACAAAATGCCTGATATAGAGAGCATCATTAGACAACCTAATGCAGCAAAAGTTCCTAAAGATGAACCTGCAATCATGTATGCAATAGCAGGTGCATTAGCAGCTAAAGCTACATCTGATAACTTTGACAAAATATGTACTTATGCAGGACGTATGGCTCCAGAGTTTCAAGTAGTTTTAATGAGAGATTCATTGTCTAGAACCAGATCATTGGGATCGCACCCTGCATATCAGCAGTGGGTTAGTAAAAACGCAACGGAGATATTGTAATGGCAACAGTAAGAATGAGCGACAGACTTGTATGGGGTATACGAGATGAAGCTAAAAATCAATTTGATAACATAAACCCAAAGAAAGAATTTCCTATGTCTATAGGAGATGCTATTTATAAGGAAAAAATTGCACCCTTCATAAATAAAATTACACCTATAGTTGAGGAATATAACTTTAGAGATGTTTTTAAGCTAGAAGCTCATGAAGAGTTATCGGTAGGATTATTAGGTGTAGATAACACTGTATCAGATAATGCTAAGATTCCTATGAGTGCTTCAAGAGACCTCCCTACATATCGTTATGGTTCTTGTACCATAGATTTAGAAGCTACTGATGAAAATGCTATAGCAATTAAAGAAATATTAAACTTTAATGAAGACATTGGAATTCGTAGAACAGAATACGAAGATAAAGTAAAAGAAGCTTTAGGAAATTTTACTACTCTTAATCAAGCTCTTAAAGCATGGCCTGCTGTTAAGAAATTAATACCAGATGAAGAAAAACATTTGTTAGCTAGAGTCTATGAGAAAGTTCAAAGGAAAAAGAAACAAGATCAGCAAAGAGCTGAGATTGAATTAAATGAAACTGAACTTAACGAAGTAATCTTAACTAATTCATTAATAGGAGGAGACTAATGGGTAAACCTACAAATTGGATAAGAGTATCTAATGCTGACACAGGACATTACGAAATGTACCAAAATTTTAGAGATGTTTTGTGGGATATGGGTATTGATATATGGAAAGATGAAGATTTAGCATCCGAATCAGCAGTTGATCTATTTATTTGTTTAGAGAAAAGGGAGGAGACTAATGAGTGATTATCATTGGAACCAAATACACCACAGAAAAAACCTTGATATGCCTGACTTTAGAAAGGACTATCCTCTTTTAGTTAAATATTCTGGAGTTTGGAATATTCCTAACGACTTACCTGCTAGAGCACATGTAGAAGCAGAGTGGAATACACAAGATGAAGAAGCAAGAGCAAAAGAATATGCTTGGGAAATAAAAGTTCATGAAGAAATTCTTATAGAAGAACTTAAATCCACAAGGAAAAATAAACAACATCTTATAGATGTATTTGATTATTTCTTTGTAAATGGGTGGAAATACAATAAATATATGTGGAAACCTTTTACAACACAAAATCTTGTAGATGTAAGAACCATAATTCATGATTATTTTGCTGCTTCAAATTTTGAAAATGTATATACAAAACTAACTGCAGAGGATAAAGAGTCTTGGCAGTACGTAACTCAGGTGTGGTATAGAATCCCTCAAACACATGGAATTACACTTCATTTATTAGGTGCCTTTGATAATATTGAAGAACTTAATAAACACATGAATGAAGACTTCTTATTAAGTTTAAAAGACTTACAAAGAGAAGATCTAGATTTTAGAAATGTATGGAACTCTTTAAATACATTAGCTCATTTTTATCATGAAGAAAATAAATATGGGAATATTTGGCATAGGGTAATACCAAATGCTATAGAGGTTAGAGCAGATGATGAACCTATAGGACTTGTTACTAGAGATGAATTCTCTGCAGAAGACGCTAATTGGCAAAGAAGCAAATACCATAAAGAAGCTTACTTAGACCAGAAAATAAAAGGAAAAATCTAATGAGTGAAATGTTATGTGATAAATGCCTAGAGAAAGGCATATTTTCTGTTCTTGTTCCAGGTAAAGAACTAGACGATTTAAATAATTATTATTGCGAGCAATGCGATGTTTTGTACGATGCTTTAAATAAAGATTCTGGTATTTGTTATGGGTGTGATAAAAATATTAAACCTAACCAAGGCAGCTGGTTAGCAAAAGATGGCAATGAATATTGTAACCATTGTTATGACAATGATTTTTATCCAAGGTTTTATGGGTTTACCAGGACCGACATGATGGAAGGCAAAGCTGGGTTTAATATGGATGGCGAAAAATTACATAAAAAAGATCACAAACTTTTTAAAAAACCAAAAATGAAAATTATCAAAAAAATAAAAAATGAGGACTGACTTAGTTTTTCAATTCGACTCTACTGATCACGGCACAATTGATTGGAAATACAACGATGATGTAAAGGAAAAAATGTACTACGCACAATGGATGGTTAAAAAGCGAGACGTAGTTGTGCTTACAAAACTACCTGCAGATATCAAAAAGATTGTGCATACAGAGTTATTTGAAAGCTTTGCAGAAGAAAACCAACAAGTTAGAGATCATAACAATAAAAAGGCACGTGAGAGACGTGCGAGGAGAAATAATGGCTGATTCATTTACTAGAGCTAGAACAAGATTGTTACTAGACCAACCATTCTTTGGTGCATTAGCATTAAAGTTAATAGTTCAAGAAGATACTACAATGCCGACTGGAGCTACAGACGGTAAGTATCTCAAATATAACCCTAAGTGGTTTGAAAAATTACCTGAGCCACAGCAAGAAGGGTTCATTGCTCATGAAATTATGCACATAGTTTACATGCATATGCTACGTAGAGAGCACAGACACCACAAAAAGTGGAATGTAGCTGCAGATTATGTAATTAATTGGAATCTTGTACATGACTGTCACATGTCTTTACCAGAAGGAGCATTACTTGATGAGCAATATAGAGACATGACAACTGAGCATGTATATAACTTATTACCAGAAATGGAAGATGAAGATGGTAACTCAATACCTTGGGACGATTTACCTACAGACTTCGGTGGTTGTGGTGGAGTAGAAGATGGCCAAGGAGATGGAACAGTTGCAGAACAAAAATGGACCATCGATATCAACCAAGCATATCAAGCAGCGAAAATGGCTGGTAAGACACCAGGTGGGTTAACAAAAATTATTGATGAAATAATAAAGCCTAAAGTTAACTGGAAAACAGTCTTAATGAAGTTTATAACTAATACAGCTAAGAACGATTACAGTTGGTTAAAGCCTAATAGAAGATTTATCGCTAAAGATATGTATCTACCTAGTCTTTACAGTGAAAGATTAGAATCTATTGTAGTTGCAGTAGATACATCAGGTTCAATCTCTGATGAAGAGCTACAAATATTTGCCTCAGAAACTAGTGCAATACTAGGCTTAATGGATCCTGAGAATATACATTTCTTACAGTGTGATACTGAAATAAATCAGCATGACACCTATACAAGACAAAATTTACCTCTAAAAGTAGAGTTTAAAGGTAGAGGTGGAACAGATTTCGCTCCTGTATGGGAATATATAGAAGAAAATAATCTAAATCCAAAATGCTGTGTCTATTTAACTGACTTATATCCATGTGATTGGGGCGAGCAGCCACCATATCCTGTGCTATGGGTAGCAACAACAGATGATGTAGAAGTACCATTTGGTGAAGTTACAAGGATTCAGGTATAAAATGGAAGAGTGTAAAACCTGGGTAACAATTATTCGATACGGAGATGTAAATTCTCATACTGAACAAATAACTAGCTTTGGAATATTTTCAAATGAATTTGAAGGTAGAGAATGGGCAAATGAAGCCTATAAAAATGAAAATGTTATAGTTGAAGTAATTCCATTTAATGACCCATTCCCGCCAACTAAACCAGACTTAACAATTGTGCAATCTAACGATAAAATAGAGGAGAACAATGAATAATAATCCATTTAAAGGTTTATATTCTTCACAAGGTAAATGGAGACAACCACCTGAAACGCCAATGGAAGTGGCTAAATGTCTTTCTATGTGCTTTGCATACCCACTTGATGGAGCTATAGAACTAATAAAAACCGGGGAAGGTAAAGATATTGTGCTACTTGGTAGAAAAGAACAATGGTCTGCTTATGATATAGCTGAAGCTTTATATTCTTTAATTCAGAGGACTAAAAATGGGAAAAGTTAAAGAAGCTTATTATGAAGATATAGAATTATATGGACATATAATTGATGAAGCTTATCACAAAGTATTAACTACTTGGAAAGAAACATTATTAGATGCAAAAATAAAAGAACCACGAGTAGATACATATAGATTACTAACAGATAAAGTTGTAGAAGAGTGTAAGAATCATGAAATACCTGAATCACGATTAAATTTTTCTTGGGAATCTTTAGTAACTTCTTATTTAGCGGAGATGCAATATGACAGAATTTACTGATAAAGTTAAACAACGACAATTTGAAATAGAGGCTGAAAAATGGGGAGAACAAGTAAAGATGGTTATTGCTGAAAATGGATATGTAGTCTACCATTTTAATAATGGTAATAAATGGATTATAAATTCAACCACCCATAAAAAAACTTGGGAATATGCAAACACTCACAAAAAATCTTTAATAGAAAAATTTGAAAAATTTTTAATAGATAACAAAAAAAAGATAATTAACTAAGCTCCCCCGGAGCAAGGAAAATATAGAACATTAACCAGGAGGATTAATGATAACAATAACATTAGATTTTGAGACATATTACGATGTCAATTATTCGCTTACAAAGATGCCCACTCCAGTGTACGTCAACCATGATGACTTTAAAGTATGGGGTGTAGGTATAAAAGTCGAAGACCAAGAAACTGTATGGCTACAACCAGATGAAATAGAAGCAGAATTTGCTACTTACAACTGGGAAGACGTAGCTCTTGTGTGTCATAACACGCCATTTGACGCTTATATACTCACACAACGTTATGGAATAAAAGATGTAGGGCGTTATTACGATACAGCAGCGATGAGTCGTGGCTTGTATCCTTCGCAAAGTGCTAGCTTGTCTGCACTTGCAGAACGCCTCTGGCCCAACGATGTAAGTATGCGTAAGGGAGACGAACTTGTTAATGCCAAAGGTATACGTGATTTAACTGTCGAACTTGATAAAGAAATAGGTGGTTATTGTATTCAAGATGTTGACCTTACATATGCAGCCTGGCAAAGAATGTGTACAGGCTATCCAGAAAAAGAGTTACAGCTTATAGATCTAACAACACGTATGTATGTTGAACCTAAAATGATTCTAGATCCTGAAGTATGTGAAGCACATAGAGACGCACATAAAAAAGCGGGTGATAATGCGGTACGTAACTCAGGTATAGATAGAGATATTCTTAGTTCAAATCCAAAGTTTGCACAATACATCGAAGAAGAGCTGGAGATTGTAGTACCAACTAAAAAGTCTCCACGTACAGGTAAAATGATCCCGGCCCTAGGTAAAACCGATTCGGCATATATACAAATGTGTAATATGTACCCGAACTACAAACATATCTGGGACGGACGAAGTGCAGTAAAAAGTAGAATAGAAGAAACCCGAGCCGAAAGATTCTTATCATCTATAAATAAAGATGGAACATTTTCTGCCCCCCTTAAATATTATGCTGCTCATACAGGAAGATTTGGGGGAACTGAAAAGATTAACTTACAAAATCTCCCCCGGAGCAGTGAGTTGAGACGTGCAATACAAGCTCCAGCAGGGAAAATGATGTATGTAGCTGACCTATCTAATATAGAAGCAAGAATGTTAGCTTGGTTAGCAAATGAACCTTACTTACTTACGAGCTTCAAAAACCAGGTAGATGTGTACAGCGAATTTGCATCTCAAATATATGACCGACCAATTACTAAAGAAGATAAACTTGAACGTTATGTAGGCAAAACCGCAGTACTTGGTCTTGGCTATGGTATGGGCTCCGATAAGTTTAAGTATACACTTTCAACCGGATCACCATCTGTTGATGTAAGTGATGCAGCAGCTAAAACTATTGTAAATCAATACCGAAGTTATTATGCAAACATACCGAACTTATGGTCTCAATGTAAACAACTGTTATACAACATGCTTGACCAGCGTCAAACAGGTGTAACATATGGACCATTGACCATAGGTCTTCACCAAATAACCTTACCTAATGGTATGGCTCTTAAATATCCGATGCTTACATACAGCCCCAGGGACGGTCAGTTTATGTACATGTCTTATAAAAAATCAGAAAGGCTCTATGGCCCAAAACTTACAGAGAATATTATCCAGGCACTTGCTAGAATTGTTATCACAGATCAAATGCTTATACTTGAGCAAGATCCATTATTCGATGTTGTGCTAACAGTTCACGATGAAATTATACTTACAGGGCCGGATACAGATTGTGATGTACACATGGATAAGATATTAGAAGTTATGAAAACCCCACCCGATTGGTGTAAAGACCTTCCATTAGACGCAGAAGGAGGGTATGATGTTTGTTACTCTAAATAAAATCACAAACACATACCAAATGCTAAGGAAAGGCTGTGAAAAACTTAATATTAACAAGGAGGAAGGGAGAGAAAATATACATACACGCTGAAGGAGCTGTCCTGGCGGTATGTACAGTAACAGGATTAGGTACAAAACAAGTTAAATTAGCTTTCGAAGCTGATCCAACAATAAAGATTGATAGAGAAGAAATCTATCAAGACAAATTATGATATAATTATTTTTCTAGGAGGGATATCAAATGGAACTTATATTTTTAAGCTCTAAACAAAAATTAGTTAAAGAAATTTCAACTCAGGGTGTAACGCCCTATCCATTAGTAAAAAACTTTACATCACACACTGAGATGGTGAATGACTGTGATGAATTTTACGATGCACTTACAACACACGCGCAGCAGGGCCATTGTTTGCATAAAGGAGTGCTAAAGAAAAAATTAAAAAACTCCCCCAGAGCAGGTATAGCAGATCGCAATGCCCCGACCGATTACATAGTATTTGATTTAGACGGATTACATTTACCCAATTGCAATGTTACGAATGTAATAGAAGAAGATGATATTAAAACTATAGCAAAACAGTTTGTACATCTTTTACCATCAGAATTCGATGATGTAAGTTACATAGCACAAGCCAGCGCCAGCCTAGGAAATAAAGGGAACAATATATCAATGCACTTATTCTTTATGCTTGATAGACCTGTATATCCAAGAGCTTTAAAAGAATGGTTTCGATCTTTAAATTATGAAATCCCTATAATAGCCGAACAATTATCTTTATCTTCAAATGGACAATCTTTAACTTATCCGATAGATATATCAGTATCTGACAACTCTAAACTTATTTATATTGCCCCACCTAAATTTACTGGTGTACAAGACCCGGTATCTGGTTCACGATTTGTAAAGATTAACCGTGGATCATCGACCGTTGACATATTCCCATTACTCAAGAATGTTAACCGAGAACGTATAACTAATCTTGGTATTCAAATAAAAAATAACTTACGTAAAGAAGCCGGCTTACCAAAAAGAAATGCTAAAACACAGAACCTAAGTATTGGAGATGAGTTTGTAGAACTATTAGATAATCCTGATAAAGTTACAATACAAGTGTCACGGATCTCTGAGCCGTATGTAAACTGTAATGTTAATGGAGGAGACAGCGGTGGATATTATTTCTTATTAACCAACCCCCATTATATGTACAACTTCAAGGGAGAACCTATATGGGAAATAGAAAAAGCCGACCCCGAATTCTATAGGTGGATATTCGAAGAATTTGAAAATGATATAAGCAAAGAAAAGAACCTAAAGCCCGTAGTATTAAGAGACTTTTTTACTGACACATACTATAACGGATTGTTTAATACTAAATTACAACAGTTTGATGATAAGTTCCCACTAACCCCAACTAATAAAACTAGTTTAGAAGGATTTATGAAAACTCATAATCGTCCTACCCCAGAATTTATTCCCGATGCCCGTGTAGTATTTGATCCCTCCGATCCCACGGGCATCAACCTTACAGAAGTCCCTTATTACGTGAACATGTACCGTCAGAGTGAGTATATGCTTAACTTACAAAAACCTGATGAGGATCTAGAATACGGTACAGCAATCAAATTAGTAGACTCAACACCAAATATTTATAAATTAATATCACACATACTTGGAGGCGCCCCGGCCGAGTTTGAACACTTTATTAATTGGCTTGCTTACATATACCAGAATAAAAACAAAGCTATGACAGCGTGGATACTTACAGGCGTCCCGGGCACGGGTAAAGGTTTGTTCATACATAAAGTATTAAAACCTTTATTTGGAGAAGCCCAAGTACCTATGAGGGCTTTAGAAAATATAGAAGAACACTTCAACTTATATATGAGAACAGCATTATTCCTAGCAGTAGATGAGTTCCGAATGGGTGATTCAGGCAATATAGGTAAAATGGCTGATAAATTAAAACACCAAATAACCGAACCAAACCTCACAATTCGTGCAATGCGTACAAATCAGGTAGAGCTTCCGAGCTTTTGCAACTTCTTATTCTTAACCAACCGAGCCGATGCAGTAAAAATAGAAGAAGGCGACAGACGTTACAACGTAGCCCCCCGGCAAGAACGTAAGTTGGAAGAAGTATATCCAGAGTTACTTACAAACATCCAGGAGCTGCACCTGGAGTTGTACAAACTAGCAGGCATATTAGAAACATTCAAAGTAGACGAGCGTATGGCTCACACAGTATTAGAAAATACTGCTAAACAAGAGATGAGACAGGTCAGCATGTCTGTATTAGAAGAATTTGCAACAGCTATAAAAAGCGGAGATTTACCATTCTTTACCGAGATACTAGACATACCACTTACAAACGCGTTCGATGCTGGTGGTATAAGTACAGCACAAAGATATGTAAAGAATTGGATAGCTACAGCAGGGGAAGAACTAGTTATTCCTATGCCACATTTCAAAATAGTCTATGACATACTTACAGACAGCAAAAATAAAATGTCTGTAAGAGACTTTACAAAAGCCATGTCACGCCTTAATATAAAAGCAAGTCGTAAGAGAACCGGTGGCGACAGGACAACTTCAGCCCCCAGGGGAGTTGTAATAACTTGGCAAATAACGGAAAGTATTAAAGAAACACTAATAAAGGACTATTTTGACTCTAATGACAGATCACTCCTTGAAGACAGTACAGCTAACGAGCGACAAGCGGGCTGATATTGATGATTCTTTTACTAAACCTGATCAATTAGGTTTAGTCCCTAGCTGGTCCTATTCAGCTTTGAAGATATATGAAACCTGTCCTTATAGAAGTTATATTCAGAAAGTTAAAAAAGTATATGAAGACCCAGGTCCTGCTGCTGAACGTGGTTCACATATACATAAACTTGCTGAAGACTATGTGCAAACTAAAATAGGTGAACTTCCCGATGAATTAAAAAAATTTGCTGCACAATTCGAAGAGCTCAGAGAGCTGTATTGTGAAGGAAAAGTAGAAGTAGAAGGAGAATGGGGGTTCACTTTAGATTGGGACACTACAGGTTGGATGGATCCCGATACGTGGGCACGTATTAAATTAGATGTAATCGTACATGAGTCAGAAACATCAGCACGTGTAATAGACCATAAAACAGGAAAAAAGTTCGGTAATGAAATAGCACACGGACAACAAGCACTTATATATGCAATTGGAACCTTCTTTAGACACCCAACATTAGAACACGTACAAACAGAATTATGGTATTTAGATCAAGCTGAAACAACTATTCAAGCTTACACTAGAGATGAGGCGATGGTATTCGCCCCAGGTTTATATCAACGTGCAATAGCTATGACTACTGCAACTGAATTTCCACCTAATCCAGGCAAAGAAAACTGTAGGTGGTGCCCATACAAAAAGGGAGAATTCCCTATTTGTGAATGGGGAGTCAAGTAATTTATCTACACATCTAATTAACTCCAACGATGGTGTTGGAGTGTATCTTAATATAAGGAGTAACTATGAAATTAGATAACACCAAACAGCTTATGCAAAAATCTGCTAAGGTTTTATGCATAGTTGGTGCTGGAGCTGCGGGTTTAACCTTAACAGCTTTAGCTTTCTTATACACATTCCAAGCAATAGGTTTAGTCCTAGTGCTTGGGTTATTTTTAATCTTATTATGGAGACTAAGAAATGCATAGCATTGTCGCAACAACCACAACTATTTTGTGGATATTATTAGAGGCCATTCAATTTGGCTATATGGCTTACTTAATTTGGAAGGAGAGAAATAGTGCTTACAATAGGTATTCTCAGCGCGTTAGGACTGCTGCTGCTAGCGCTTAAAGCTGGTGGTAAAAAAGTTATAGGTATGGATATCGTTTTTGATATCGGTATTACTATAACTTTAATGATTATGTTTGCTGGTACTTTTAGCGGTATGGCTGCTGCCATGGTTGGTGGACTTTTTGTAACTATATTACTTTTTATTATGAAAAAGACTATGGTTCATGAGACTTTAACAGTCCAAAAAGGTATACCAAAATGGAAAGAAGTAGACCCTAGAGACCATTAAACATGTTATAATTAACTTGTATATCGAGGAACGGTAATACTATGAACGATGAACTAAGGCCATATGAGCACCAAGTTGTTACGACTGATTTTATTCTTAACACTCCACGCTGCTTAATTACATCAGACCCAGGTACTGGTAAGACTAGAGCTGTACTAGATGCTTTCGCTAATAGAGGTGGAAAAATGTTAGTACTAGCACCACTGTCTATATTAGAACCTGCATGGGCAGATGATATTAAGAAATTCCAACCTGATATTAATTATGGAATTGCATATGCAAAAAATAGGGAGAAAGTATTTTCTAATACTGAACACCAAATCATAGTAACTAATTTTGAAGCTGTTAATTTTCTAATCAATAAAGAAGAATTATTAAAAGACTTCGATACTATATGTATAGATGAATTTACAGCTTTTAAAAATAGAACAACTAAACGATCTAAAGCATTAGCTAAACTTATTCATAACTTTGAATATAGAATAGCTATGTCTGGTACTCCTAATAGTAATACCATCCTTGATATATGGCACCCAACCTTATTAGTAGATGATGGGCAACGATTAGGTAAACGCTTCTTTTCTTTTAGAAGTCAGGTTTGCACTCCTAAATTCAATGGTTTTGCCAATGAATGGATAGATAAACCAGATGCAGAAGAAGCTGTAGCTAATGTATTAAAAGACATTACAGTTAGACACGCATTAGAAGATTGCATAGACATTCCTGAAAATGTAGTTCGAACTATGTATACAAACCTATCACCAACAATAAGAAAGAATTACGAAACTTTAGCTGAAGAGTCTGTGTTGTATACACAACAAGGGACCATTAATGCTGTAAATGCAGGAGCTAGAGTTAAAAAACTTCTACAGCTTCTTACAGGAGCAATATATGACCAGGAAGGTAATGTATTAAAAGTCCATGATGAACGCTATGAACTTATTATGGATCTAGTAGAAGTACGTAAACACTCTTTAGTTGCTTTTAATTGGAAGCATGAACGCGACCAATTAATAGAAAAAGCAGAAAAGAGAGGCATTACATATGCTGTCATTGACGGGGATGTAAATGTACAACAAAGAAAAGATGTAGTTGATCGGTTTCAAAGTGGTCATATACAAGTGTTATTTGCACACCCACAATCAGCTGGGCATGGGTTAACACTTACTAAAGGCACTTCTGCAATATGGTCATCTCCTACTTATAATGCTGAACATTTTCAGCAATTTAATAGGAGAATCCACAGAGCAGGACAAAACTTAAAAACCGAAACAATATTAATTACAGCACGAGATACCTGGGAAGAAAGTGTGTATGAAAAATTAAACACAAAAATGGGTAGAATGGAGAACTTATTACATGTACTATGTGAATTATCCAATTAAAGATATGAGTAAAGATCTTTTAGAAATAAACCCAAGTGCTGCTCTTGCTGTCGAAGCTTTAGCAGAACTCCCTAAATCCACATTAGCGACTGCGTTAGTATTTGCGATTGCTCAATCAATTACATTAAACGACCCCAACGATGATGAAAATATGAATCTTGTGTTAGAAGTAGCTTCTTCTGAAGCAGTTAATCTAGCAGAAGGTATCGATGTAATTTTTAATAGTAATCCAAATATAACGAGGCACTAATATGGAACCTAACTTAGATGATTTAATGAATTCGCTTGCAGATATGCGTGAAGCTATATCTTCAACTGAAGAAGGTTTAAAGACCCTAAAACAGAAGAAGAATGATCTGGAAGCACAACTAATTGCTAAAATGGAAGATCAAGGAATTGATCGAACAGGCAATGATCGGTGTTCAGTTTCTCTTAAAACAGAAACTGTTCCTACAGTAGAAGACTGGGACGAAGTCTATAAACACATACTCTCTACGGAGCAGTTTGAGTTATTACATAGACGAATGTCAGCTTCTGCTTACCGAGAACTTCTCTCCTTGGATATGGAACTCCCAGGAGTGAAACCCACGGACGTGGTTCGTATTAATTACAGATCACGATAACATTAACTATGAAATAAGGAAGAAGAACTATGGTTGAATCTACTGGTACAAATGTACAATTAGTCTCCAAAGACGTTCCTGCTCACGTAGTAAAAGGCACTGGCCTAGGAAATGAAGAAGTTGGTAAAGAACATCTTCAAACTCCTAGAGTTAAGTTAATTCAAACAATGTCAAACGAAGTGGATAAAAACCACAGCGAATACATTGAGAATTTATCTCCTGGTGACTTTTTAAATAGCGTTACTAAAGAGAATTATGGCACTGAGATGTATGTCTTAAATGTCAAATTTACTGAAGATTTCGTTGTTTGGAAAAAACGTGAGATCGGTGGTGGTTTACTAGGTAATTTTAAAAGCCTAGCAGAAGCTACTGATTACCTTAATTCAAATGATCTAGATGTTGATCAGCATGACATAATACAGACGCAGTCTCATTTACTCATGCAGAAAGACCCTAGTACAGGAGAATTGGGTATACCTTTTATTATGGACTTTGCATCTTCTAAGTTGCGTGTATCACGCTCTTGGAATTCACAAATCCAAACTAAAGGCGGTGATCGTTTTGCTTCTCTATGGAAAATGAAATCAGTTCAAACAGCTAATAAAGTTGGACAGAAGTTTATGAACTTAACTGTCGAATTTGAAGGCTGGGCGACTGAAGAAGATTACGTAGAGGCTAAAAAGCTTTACGAGAGCCTATAAGCATAGCTTATGAATGAACATTCGTTCATTAGGTCTATACACACAAACATGTCTTCGGATGTGTTTGTGTGGAAGATCTCCGATAAATATCAAGGAGGCGTACCGGATACATTTTATTCGGGGCCTTCTGGATATATGTTCATAGAATATAAATATGAATCTAAACTACCAAAAAAACCCACCACTAAAATAAAAATTGCACTTACAGAGCTCCAGCGCTCCTGGTTAAGTAGAGCACAATCCCACAACCATCTTGCATACATAGCTTTAGGATCCCCTGCCGGGGTGTACATCACAGATGATATTACCGAAAAAGAAATTACAAAAGAAAAATTACTAGAAGAGTCTGTTACAAAAAAAGAATTTATTGATAGAATAGAAAAGGTGTGCATTAAACACAGCACAATATTATAGGAGTTAATATGAAAGGAGACCCAGTTAATAACCCCCTACATTACAACCAGGGGCTCATAGAGTGTATAGACGCTATACGAGCCATGCTTAGTCATGAAGAATTTATAGGGTATTTACGTGGCAATTCATTAAAATATCGTTGGCGTTTTCGTTATAAAAATGGTGTGCAGGACCTAGAAAAAGCTGAATGGTATGAGAAACGTTTAAAAGAAGAGTTAAATAAATTAGACAAACACTAGAAAAAGTGTAATATTATCAAAGCTATAGGCACGAAAAACTGAAAATTGGAGGTTTTATGTGTAGATTAGCGCAATTAAAAGGTGAACCTGAGAGCTTAGCAGGTAACCCATGCATAGGCTGGTGTACTACCAGACAATTCGGAGATGAGCGTTGTAAGGGCTGTGGCAGGCTTGAAACAGAGATTCGTCAATGGCAAAAGTATACTAATATAGAAAAGAAACTTATCAACATAAGAAATGCTGGGGATGGGTTTACTATAAGACAATGTGTCCCTACTGGTTGGAGACCTACCCCTATAAATGGTACAATACACAAGTGAAACCGAGCATTAGTTGAATGACGATCTAATGCAAATTATCAAAAGAACGAGGAAAAAATTGAAAAAATTAGTACTAGTTTTCTTACCTTTTTTAATTCTTGGTGGTTGTACGACTCTGTCAACAACCATAGACTCTGGTAAAGCTATAGGTAATGCTGCCGTTGATGACACTGTAAGTGTTGGTCAAACAGCTATATCTATACCTGTTAACGCAGTAAAAACTATAGTCGACAAAGTTGACGAAGAAGTAAATAAGAAACCATCAACTGAAGATAATAAATAATAGTCCAATAAAAAGACCATTACTTATTATTAAAGGAAAAAAAGGGCCTGATACATGATGCATCAGGCCCTTTAGTTTCTCATGGGAGGGAGAAATTCTTATGATACGTAAACCCACATTTCTAGAGTACCAGTTGCAACATCACTGCCTGGAGCAACTTCACAAATGATGTCAATTGTGTCATCAGAAGTGTAAGCAACAGGAGCAACATCAGCATCCATCTCATCAGCAGTTCCACCTTGTCCACATGTTGAAGCAGCGATGTACTTATCAGTATCTCCGCCATCACCAACACCAAAGACTAGGGCTGTTCCGCCGTCTAGGTCACTAGATTTAATTTTTACATCATGAACTGTTTCACCAGAAAATACGTCTACCATTTGGTAAACATCATTAGCATTAGGTGCTGCAGTTACTGAGTATTTAGCGTATCTTACGCCTAAGTTGCCATCTGGAAAAGGCTTAAAAGCCTGGTTCCCGTCAACTTGATCAGAAGTAAATGTAGCCATTTTTATTCCTTATAATATAATTAAACAAATGTACTTATGTACAAATATTTAACATAATGCCTTTTTAGCATATGTCAACATATTACGGAGAATAAATTTGTCTACTTATGTATATGTAAAACGAAGTAAAGTTCGTTACAACTATAAGAATCCTAGAAACGTAGAGTTTAAAAGAGTCCCTATGGCTACAGCCTTTAATATGTGTCACCGAAAAGATGTTGGGTGGGAACGTGCAAAAAAAGGTGAATATGAAGAGTGGTTAAAAGCTATTAAAAAGAATCGTTAAAGATATAAAGTCGCTTCTGAAAGAGCAATTAACAAAGGAAACATTCCTATAGTTGATACCATTATTATTATTCCTTTACACAGCTCCATCACGCTGCGCATTATATAGATATTGATTTTATTTATCAATATCTATAAGTGACATTAATGTGTTTTTTCTAAATATTTTTTAACTTTATCTTCTACAGCGTGTGCAATCCACATGTAAGTAGGTCCAGTGTATGTCCACGCTTCATTAGTTGAAGTTTTAGGATCATCCTTTACATACCTTCCAGTTTTTGTACGCGCTCTTTTCTTTACTGTTTTAGTTGTCATAACAAACTATCTCCTGGTTGCCAACTACAAGCAGTAAGCCCACCGGCTTTCAATGCTTGTAAAGTTCTAATTATCTCGTCAATATTTCTCCCTGTATCTAAAGCATTAACTGATATATGTTGTATAGTATTGTCTGGGTCTACAATAAAAGTAGCCCTAAAACAAACACCATTTTCATCATCAACAATACCTAATTCATTAGATAGAAATAATCCTGTATCAGCAGCTAAAGGGTGGGCGATATGTTTTATCTGCTCATTAGTCTGTTTCCAGTTTAATTTACAGAATTCATTATCACCACTAAACCCAACTACTTCCACACCCTCAACTTCATCTCCTATTCTATCCATTTGTTCAATTTCAGTAGGACATATAAATGTAAAATCTTTTGGGTAAAAATAGAACACTGACCATTTATCTAAATAAGCAGATGAGTCTATAGTTTTTATGGTATTAGAATCGTCAACCCCTTCAAGTTTGAATAAGGGGAATTTTTCATTTATTTGTATCATATTTACTCCTATGTATATTTTTTACCCGCGTTTTTATTCCTAGCAAAAGATCTGTTACTACTCTTACTACGTGCCATAAGATTGCCAGCACTATTATTACGAGGATTGCCATCAACGTGGTGTATATCTTTACCGTCTCCTTTAGATACTTTACCTGTTCTCTCAGCATCTCTCCTAGCCTTATTCCTTCCAGCCCTATTCTTTTTTTGCTTAGATTTTGAATGGTAATTGGCATATTCTTGTGCATAATCCCTTTTATAATTCTTACTACTAGGCATAATGTACAATTAAAGTAAGTAACAGAGTAACTGCCAATCCTAATGAAGATATAATAAGGGTTATTATTTTTTGGTTCCTACTCACTATCTACTCCTAATCTAGTAATGGGTTCTTATTATCGTTCCTAATTTCGTAAATTGCGTCTTGTAAATACTCTACCTCTTTTTGTAAGGCAATAATTTTATTGCCTGATTCATTAGAAGTTTCAGCAATAGTTTTTAATGAGGGGTTAATACCACCATCTATACTTTTATTTATATACTCTACTGATTTTTCAATAGCCGCAAACCGTTCTTCAATGGCTTGTTGAGCATTTTTTGTAGCTCCAATACCACCTATCTTTGCTTCTAAGTTTTCAAGTCTATTTATGTAAGTGGCCCCTGTATACCCGAAACCAGCCAAAGTACCTACTATACTTACTAAGGCTATTAGTTGAGTTGTTGTGTTTTTAAACCAATCCATTTTCACTTCCCATTAATAAAATTAAATATAACCAACAAGTACAATAGATTACATAAATAGCTCCATCTATTATACGTTCTTTCATTATAAATCTGGTTGTAAGTTTACCATTTCTCCAAGTCTATTCAAGTTAGTTCCTGCTAATTGATAGAATGCTTGTACATTATCTGACATATTAGAATTAGCATATATAGCTTTAGGTTCGTACCAAGTATCTTGTGTAGGCATTTGTACTTCTCTATAAGCATCAAAACCTACTACATATCCTAAATAAGCTACTAAAGTTGACTCATCACCATACTGCCCTGTCTCTTGTTGTTCTGTTGCTGCCTGTTCTTGTTGGGCTTCTATATTTTGGGCTACTATTTGTTCAGCTATTTGGTCTGCCTCACTAGCTGTCATTGTTCCTGATACGGCTGTGTCTATCTCACCTTGCATATCCTGGACCTGAACATCGGCCATAGACACTTGAGGGGTGTTATCTATATCAGGTAATACACTAACTGTAACAGTAGAGCTGCTACTAGACATATCACTGCCTGAACTCATAGATAACACTTGTTGTGTTTGTGCAGAAGCAGAAGCGAATTGGTCAGATAAACTCGGAGAGCTTGTTGTACTTACCCCACCCGTTGATGACATGGACGCACCAGACGAACTACTTGTAACCGTAGAAGCACTAGACCCCCCAGAGTGTATTGAACTATTTCCCCCTACAGAATTTGCACTAGAAGAATAACTATTCCTGGCTGTTTGCATTGTTCCAGCAACAACATCTAAAGCAGATATTCTTACTGAACTTCTTTGTTCTCCTACTTCTTCTTCGTTTTCGGCGAAGACTTCTTCGATTTCTTCGGACTCGATTTCTTCTTCGGTGCTTTCTTCGGCTTCGGCGATACGCTCTTCACGGGTTTCTGTGGCTTCAAAGATTTCATCCAGCTCTTGAACTTCATCCATCTCCTCTTCAAACCACTCCTCCAAGTCTTCAATAGACTCGAATTCTTCGATCCTTTCTTCTTCATTTTCTAGTTCCTCTCTAATTATTGTTTCAAATTCAAATATATCAATTAGCTCATTAGTGTTAATTATATCTAAAACAGCCAAAGGCTCATCAATACGCTCAAATACTATATACTCTTCCTCAATTATATTGAAGTCTGGAAGTGGATCAATGTCACCTATACTATATTCTTCAAATAACATTTCTTCTTCCCACTCAAATATGTCATCAACACCAAAAGTTATTAATATTTCTTCATATTCTTCTTCATACCCAACGTAGTTAAACTCTTCAAATGGCTCTTCAAACCATTCTTCTTCTATGTAGTAGTCATTATAGTTGGTGTCTTCTTCATACCCATAATCAAATTCTTCTTCAATGAAATAGGCTACTGAGGCTTCTTGTGTGTAACCAGCACAGAAAGGAGCGTATTGTGGGTCTTCATCACATTGTTGATCATCATATGCTTCCCAATATAAAGGACATGACTGGCTGTATAATGAATCAAGATTACATTGCTGAGTTAGATAAGCTGCTGCATAACCTGAGCAACTAGCATCGTTCAGGGGGTCACTACAGTCCACTGCATTGCCCGATCCCTCCCCATATAGACTGCCACCACCCTCTAGAGCGGTGTTACTAGCTGTACCATTCCAATTTGTGTTTACACATGTACCAGCAACATTAGTTGTACCTGTATTACATTCATCGTGAAAAAGGTACGTATAGATCTCTGTCGCACTTCCTTGTTCTCCTATTAGTACATCGTGGTTAGTTATATTTAACCCCCCATATCTATATTCAAAAGTATCGTTGGGCCATAGTATTACTTCAAAACTATTGTCAGTATTATTACGACCATATTCCTTCATGTTGTACCAACCAAAAACAGCCTTGTCCGTAAAGTTTTTAGCTAGCATCTTTGAACCGCCGTCCCTAATTAGATCAGTATAAAAAGGATATAGGGTATAAGTGGTATGGGGCAGTGGGTCGGGTGTGTAATCACCACAATAGTTATTATAGCTTACATTCCCTGTCCCTAAGCCAAAGTGAAGACAACCATTTGTAGCCATTCTGGCAGAAGTAAAGTCTTCACCATATAAAGTAAACGTAAAGTCTAAATTAAAAGCACCTGATAATTGGTCATCACCAGTATTAAAATTCGTAGTACCTGTAAGGTTAGTTAAATTAAAAAGGTCTTGGTCAGCTTCGTATATATAAGCAGAACTTAAAAAACTACTTAATAAAAGTAAACTAGTAGTTATTAAACTCTTCATTACAGGTGCGCTTTGACTTCCATTTTCCGCTTTCTCCCCTAGTGTTTTTACACTGTTTCATGAACTCCTTTTTATATTGTTTAGCATCTGGTCTTTTAGAAGGGTTCTCTTTCCAATATTTACTAGCCTCTTTACCTATCTTTCCATACGCTGGACACGGAGTGCCTGCCATTTCCATAGCTTGAAAAACACGGGAATCCTGGCAAAGAATACCTACTGAAGCCACTTTCATACCTGTGTCGTATAAATACTTAGAAAGTTTTAACCTTTCACAGTTCTCATCTCTTACTGTTCTACCTGTTGAGATACCAAAGACCTGACCTTGAAATGCTCCTGATCTACCAACAGTACAAAGATCTTGGCTATAACTCATAATAGAAGGAGCTATAGCAGAGGCGGGAGGGGCTTTACTTGTTATCTCCTGTTTGATTGTCTGAGTAGAGTTGCTTTGATTAATATTCCTGTTCGTGTTGTCAGACGTAGTATTACTTTCATTAATATTAGTATTTTTATTATCAGTAGTTACATTTGACTCAGATGTGGACTGGTTAATGTTTGTATTGTTATTTGTATTGTTGTTTGTATTCGTATTGTTGGACGTACTTGTGGATGTGTTAGTGTTGTTTGTAGTACTTGTGTTAGTAACATTCTGATTAACACTTGAGTTTACTGTACTTGTAGACGTAGAAACATTTGTGTTTGTGTTGCTGTTGGTATTAGTAGCCGTACTAGTACTATTATTAGTATTTACATTGGTATTACTATTGGTATTAGTATTTGTATTCGTATTTGTATTAGTATTGGTATTAGTATTTGTACTCGTATTTGTATTCGTATTTGTATTAGTATTTGTGTTGGTATTAGTATTTGTGTTGGTATTAGTATTGTTAGTAGTTGTAGTGTTAGTTGTTTCTAAACTATTCTGCTCACAATACTGCTCCCCAGCTGTACAGTCACCTGTTTGATCCGCTAACGCGGTTGTTGATAGAACTCCTATTACCCCTAGTAGAATCCATCTACCTACGGGGGTAATATTTTTCACTTACTTCTTCTTTTTACTTTTACTTTTTTTATTTTTAACTGGGGGTCTTCCTCGTTTCTTCCCATATGTTCCTTTACCGTATGGCATATTACTTCCTCTTTTTACCTGACTTCATTATACCTAGAATAGATAGAGCTTTAATATAGCTTTTTATCTTATCAAAAGTAGTCGGGGCATAAGTTTTAAGTAAAAAACCAGCTACTACTAATACAATTATTATAATAATTAATGTTTCCATTTATTTACCTTGTCCTCGATAGCGCTTACGCGTATCTTTTTTATTACTACCAGCACCAAAACTAAACCTACTATTTCCTATACTAGTCCGTTTGGTACGACTATTTTGTTTACGTTCATCATTATACAAATTTTTATTGAAAATTGCTCTAGTCTTCTTCATCTATTGCCTCATAAGCTTGTTCCATAAGCTTTTCATACAATACCCTAAAATTCTCTCTATTACAAAACGGCATGTCATTTCTTACTTGTAGTAAACAGTATTCTCTATATGCTTGGTCAAGTTGTGACTCTAAATACAAAATCATTCTTTAGGATATTTATTTTTTATCTCCGTTATTTTATCTTTCCAAGTTGTAGTACCGTTAACTTGGTCTTTATACATCATATCTAATTGGTCTCTCCAATGGGGATATTCATTTAATCTTTTTTTATTATACTCTAATGTTTTAGCAACCCCTTTTCTATACAAAACCCCATCCTCTTCTACTATAGTTATAGTTTGAGGAACAGTAGGATCTATATCTTTGTCATGTACCTGTCTCCAATTATCTCCAGGACCTTTAGCTTCATACACTGCATTCCCTACTACTTTATTATCTACCCACTGTACCCATTTAGCCATTACCTCACCCCCATTAAAAAACCTGTTGCACTATAGACAGTTCGGTTTTCATTAGCTTGTTCACTACTACCATGTTGTTGATGACCTCTTATTATTATCTTTGCTTTAACTCCATGAGAAACAGTAGCAGACCCAGAAGTATCTGACCAAACACCTGCTACAGCAAAGTCATTATAAGCATCATCAACTGCTATCCAGTCTGTTCTAGCTTTTGTAACGTAGTGTCCTGTACCTCCAGAGGAAATAGCTTCTCTAAATTGAATATTAGCTAAAGATAAACCCGATTCATACCCACTATAAGTAACTACTACGGTATCAGAATTAATTTCAGGTCTTAAATCAACGCGAACCGCACTTACTATCTGTTTAGTTATACTTCCATCAGTAATATAGTCATTACTAGTTGGCAATAAACCAGTATTTATCTCTGAACCATCACTCTCCCCAATTAGAGCAGTAGTAGTCCAAGTTAATTGACCATTACCACTAACATTCGCATGAGAAGGGGTGGGGGTATCCATATAATTAACATATAAAGTACTACCCGAAAAACCAGTACCATTAGCATTAGGGCTTGCATCTGATGTAGCTGTTTCACTTGAGGTCCCACCAGCAGAGTTTACATTCCAAGCAGCCATTTCTACTTTAATATGGGTCCAAGAGTTTTTATCTGTATCCATTTTTCCTATATGGAAACTACCATAAGGTGCCCATCCCGAACTGTGCGTAGGTTTAGGTAAAGAAACTTCTAACACATCAGTATAATTATAATTTTCTAAGCTGCTTTCTAAATTAGCAAAAGTAACTGTACTTCCTAATGTAGCAGAAGCTGATTTAGATACATCACCATTTAATTTATGTGCATATAGATTAGTTAAATGCCCTGTATTTATTTGTGCTGTAGCTATTTTAGCTGCCGTAATAGCAGCATCATTTATTTTAGCTGTAGTTATATTAGCATCATTTACTTTTGCTGTAGTTATAGCAGCATCAGCAATCTTAGCTGTAACAACAGCAGCGTCTGCAAGAATAGCTGATTCAGCTGTAACAGCTCCTGCAGCTATATCTCCAGCAACAATAGTATTTGCAGCGATCTTAGCTGAAGTTACAGCATTAGCTGCTAATTCGTCTACCCCTATAGCGCCTGCTGCCATTTGACCTGCTGTAATTGTATCTGAGGCAATTTGACTAGCTGTAATTGTATTAGCTGCTATTTCGCTAGCAGTTACTTGATTTGCTGCTATTTTAGCTGAGGTAATTGCATCATCAGCTATTTGAGTAGTACTTATAGTTCCAGACAAAGCAGAAGTAGCAACCCCACCCGTTATATCTGAACCCGCTACAGCTGCTGTCCATGCACTACCTGTATCTCTATATATCTTATTATCACTTGTTAAAAATACTGTACGCCCTTGTGTGCCGGCAGAAGGTAATGAACCTACAACTTCTATAGGCTTTATACCACTAGCAAATTTAGTCCCTGCTATTGTTCCATCTGCAATCTTTGCAGCTATAACTGAGTTATCAGCCAAAAAGGTGGAGCTTACTTGACCTGCTGTAGCATTAGCACTACTTGAAAAAGGACCCCTAACATCAGTTGTAGATACATGTCTTACCCAATAATAATAAGTTAATAAAGGGTCTACATTATCTGTAAACATACCTGCCTGGGTAGTACCAACAATGATTGCATCCCCTAAAGAATTACTAGTATGTCTATAAACTTCTGTATATGAGTGATTACCAAACTGTGTCCAACCATCTGTCCAAGATAAAATTATTTTAGTTAACCCTGCACTAGCAGTTAAACTTGTAGGTGTTGGTGGAACTGCTAAGTCTTCTGGTCCTTGATGAAACTCAATGGCTGTAAAATCTACAGAACTATCTGCATTGGGATCATATGGCCTACTAGTTAAATCTTTAGCTAAACCAGATTCAATTAATTCTCTTAACGTAACAGCTCTGTCTTTCTGGTCTCCTCTTCTACCCAGTCTTATTTCTAAAGCTTCTTTTATATCAGACATCCATTGTCTAACATTTGGGTTTACATTTGTCGGTACTGCGGGTAACTGTGGTACTTTAGTAGGTTGGTCTTTATATTCAGCCATTAAGTACCCCTTATTTCATCTATTGATTCAGCTAAGCACAATTCATTTATGTTGTACTGGCTCTCAATTTGTACCTCCCATTCTTTAGCTACATTACTAGGTAACCTCATAACTGTTTCATATATAGTTGAGTTACTTATACTACCTGGTGTAGATACTGCTAAAGTTTTTGTACCTGAGCTTTCTGTAACTGTTCCTACATATATAAGAGTGCCATCTGCCCATACACTTACAGTAAATGGATATCCTTCAGCGCTTACAGATACCCAAGCCATACTAGTTGGACTAGGAGTTACAAACTTTTTACTTTTCCACTTAAGAGTAGAAAGAGTATTGCTACCTTGAAATTTTTGTATCTTTCTATTTGTAGCAGTAGTATCTATTAAATACAATTGACCATCTTCTGGATCATAATAACCACCTCTAGGATCAGTAGTAGAAGTTAAACTTAATGTTGTAAAAGCATTTTTACCTCTACGTGGATCAAATATAAACCCTGCTCTATCACTTGTTCCTGTACCGTGAAACGCTACATACGTACCTTCATGAAGATATGCTTGTATAGTTGCAGGATTGTATGTACTTAACCACTCTTTAGGATCTATGAGTTGTTCTGTAACAAGTTCTACTTGATTACCTGCTACTGCTACTAGTCCATCAGGACTCGCATACATAGCATAATCACCCATATCAACCATGCTTCTTTTATTCACACATGCTTGGGCAGCTTCTAATCTAACTGCCTGCATAGAGCTTGGATCAACTCCCCCTACTATATAAGGATTTCCTTCTGTAGCTACAAGTAAAGTATTACCAGCCATTGATATCGCAACTATGTTATCCTCTGTGCTTATCCTATAAGAAACAGGCCAAGCATGAGGTAGGTATGGTTCAGAAAAACATAATCTTCTACCAGCAAACCCAGCAAATATACCATTAGGCATTGCTGTTAGACCTTTCATTGGTCCTTCTGGATAAGTGCTACTATCATCATCCGGTGGGCTAATCCAATAAGTTGAAGGTATAACTTCGCCTAGCTCATCACCGTCTAAACTATCTGTAAAACTACCACCAAAACTAGTACTTTCTCCTACAAATTGAAAAGCTGTTGTATTAGAACCCGTATTAGATCTATATATACGCATTTTATGGCCGGTAGCAAAATTAGTATTAGGGCTAGGAGCAGCAGGTAAATTAGATATGGTTACTGTTTGATTAGTACTGCCATCTGTTTGTGTATCTGTAACATCAAGAGTAGCTGTAGCCGCACTAGGAGGGCCTTCTTCACCAAAACCAGTAACATAGGTGAATACATAGCAAACGGTATTTGGGGTTTCTGTAGCAAGATTATCTGCAGCTCTAGCTAAAGATATATTACCAGGAAGAGATAAAGCAGGTACCCCTAACTTATAACTAGCTGCAGGATAAGTAGCGCCACTAATTAAAGATGCTTCACTTCCTACTCTTGGATAATCTTGACCTGTAAAATATATCCTATCGTAAGCGTCTTTGGGCAACGGTCCATATACAACATCTACATCTTCATTCCATTGTAACCAGTAGTCAGTAGCTTCAGGTGTGTAACGCCATATAGATGTTCTAGAGGCATTTGATAGGGCACTTACACCATCTGAGAACCCAGAAGTAACTTGTGAATTAGTACGAAGTGGTACTGCTCTACCACTATTTAAGACTACATTTTCAGCTATCTGTGCAACACCATCGGCTAATAGTCTTGGTGCTACTACCGGTGCTATACCATTAAACTCTGTAACCTTAAAATATGCCACACTATTTACTCTTCTTTATCTGGTGAATGGGAAGCCCCAAAATAAAATGAAATAACAGCACTAGCAAGACCACCTAGGTAACCTAGAACAAGATTAATTAAAGCTTCTGAATTTTGTTCAGGTGGCTGTAATGTAACCATAAATATATACCCAAGAAACCCAGCAATAACTGCTGTACCCATTATTCTAGCTGTCCAATCTCTGCTAAATCTTCCTCTTGCATCTTGTTTATCTGCAGTTTCTAAAGCAAATACATCTACTTCAAGCTCTTTCATATGCATTTCAAATTCTTTTTCAGCTTTTTTTAACTCAAGCATCTGCTCTGGAGTAGCTGCTTGTATAGCTTGATTAATAGCTTTAGGTTCAGGAGAACATCCTAATACTTGTGATATAACAGAAGCTGCTTGACCTCCTAAAGGACCAGCTAAAGCTGAACCAATAGTAGGTGCTACAGCACCAATTACATTTTTAAGAATACCAAATTTACTCATAATTTACCTCAACATATAAAACGCAGTACTAATTCCTGCTGTTACTAAAATCCATATTACTCTTTCTGTACTAGTTACAGACTTTTTATTTAAGTTACTCTGTAACTCTACAATCTCTAATCGTTCTTCCATTTTATCTAAACGATCCATAAACCTATCTGTTTGTTTCAAAACTGTTGTTACCCTCTCTTCAATACGGGCCATAGACACAAGCGCTTCAGAAAGACGATCTATCTTTATTTCAACTCTTTCAAGTCGTCTTTCATGTTCGCCGTTGCTCATTTATAACTCCATATCCATGGTCTTGGTCTTTCAGAAGTACCACCTATGCTATCCACATGTATAAACCTAGACTCACCGTGTTGTTTTACTCCTATCCCAGTCATGCCAAAAGCTGCTGCTAAGATAACAGTTCTATAAGCGTCTTCCCCTCTCATAAGTATATCTACAGCTTTACCTGTAGTATGAGCACCAGGAGTTTTCTTTGCGGATTCAATAGGATGAGTTGGATCTCTGTAGGCACTAGTAATAATAAAAGGCTTGCCTACAGCTTCCCTTAATTCTGTAAGTTTAAGCATGAAGTCATCGTCCATTTCACACTTACCAGTGTGAGAACACTTAAGCTCATCTTCAGAAAAATATTTCCAATCACTCATCTTCTGTTTTTGTCTCCTCTGGTGGTAAAGGTTTTATATCCTCGTCCACTAGACCCTTCTTTATATCCTTAATATAAAAAGATTGTGAAGCTTGTGTACGTTGTAATACATACGCTGCATCCTCAACCTCTCTATTAATACGGATTAACATATTAAATTTTAACGCTAGCTCCGGCGTTAAATCACTTATTAAGTATTGTTCCCCATCAAAATTAATTAACTCGGGTTGTTTTTGCTCTTCAGCCATAATTTACTCCTTATTTATGTTTAAAACTATTATATATTATCCTATGAGGGTATTGAATAATCTGAATCAGGCACTGGTTTATTCGGTGGATTTGTAATAACCGAATCAACCTGTTGACCAAACGTAGTATCCCATTGTGAAATTGGACATAAAGCTTCTAACTCATTTTTAGTCCAATCAGCTTTAGCTTTAGCTGTAAAATCGCCATTAGCTGCTACAACACGAATAATAAACGTACTTGTGTAATATGTAGCATCTCCTTCTGAGTCATTCTTATAAGTCATTTCTAAATCCCACTCTTCAACTTTACTATTTTTTTCAAAAGGTGTAGCTTTAGTTAGCACTTTTGTTACTGCCATTTTATTTCTCCTTTAATTTATCTTCTAATTCTTCGACTTTAGCCGAAAGTTCTTGTACTGCTTTGACCATTAAAGGCATTAAAGCTGCTTCA
>TARA_R100000808_G_scaffold9913_1_pt1 | contig 30566 bp, 42 predicted proteins | sample TARA_R100000808 | Tara Oceans TARA_R100000808 (sample SAMEA2622852) | marine metagenome | biome: marine biome (ENVO:00000447); feature: marine epipelagic mixed layer (ENVO:xxxxxxxxx); material: "saline water (ENVO:00002010), including plankton (ENVO:xxxxxxxx)" | depth 140 m | reverse complement strand
GTCAAAGATTTCAGTTTTCTTTAAAACCTCGACATCGTCTACCAGTCCCAACTTAAATGCTTCCAAATACATATTGTATTCAGCCATCCTATTAGATGGTAAAGTTGATCCTGATATTATTCTCACGTCGTAGTTACCTATAGTAATATCATTATGTATAGCTCCTACTTCTTGAGATTTATCATCATACATTTGATTGATTGTAAATTCTGTCAAATCATTATTTGGTTGTACGATTCTAAATGTTTTTTGATAATCATAATGACCTTTAGCTAAGTTATATAAACATTTGCCAAGTCTATTAAGACTACTCTCAATATCCCTAAGTTTTGCCTTTCCACGTGTTTCGCCCATCTCAGATAGCATAGATGTTCCACGTACAGTTTCTGGCGCAGCTTCTTTAAATCCTTGAAGCAATTCAGGAATACCAAGACTTAAATCTATATAATGCTCTATTCTCCCTATTAAATTATAAAACTCCGAAGATAGTGATTGTGGGGCAGGGAAATGCGGTGCACCGAACTCTGGGTTATATGGTATTACTGCATTGGGATTTGCCCAATCCTGTTCCAACTGCCCCAAATCATCTACGCTCCCCTCTGGAACTAATAACTTAAGTCCAGCAGAGGCCTGAGCGTGGGATAGAGTGAGAGAGAAAAGCTTATTTAATAATCTTTGAGAGTCTTTTATTTTACTTATATCTGATTTTGGATATGGTGTGCCAGTCCAAATATTAGGAACTGGAACGATAGGGTATATATCAGTATTAAGTATACTCTCATATAATAAAACGTCTCCTACTGTTGCGGAGATCTTTATCCTTGTTTGCGGTACTTGTACTATTTCAACTAAGCCCGCTTCTAATAATAATGAATTCTTTTCAATAAACTGATTATATTGCTCATCATTTAATATAGCTTCAGAACCATTCTCTTTGTTAAATACACGATAGAAAGGAACCTTTATCTTAGTAAACCTTTCAAGTATTCTATATCTATCTAATCTATGATGGTCTCTGTCGTGAACAATATCTGGGGTAAAGGATACGGAACTATTTCTTCTAGTAGATGCTGGATAATCCTCTTCTTGAGAATAAGTCTCAATATCACTTAGGTGTTCTTCTACCTTAGGGTATAAATTTATTATTTGGTCTTCTGTTAATATAGTGGATAGAATAACACCTGAAGCATCTTCAAAATGTCTATTGCGTGATGCTGGGTCTACATATACACGAAATGGATCAAGGTATGTAAACTTCACTTCCCCACGACCATAATCAGCTTCTGGGTCTATATATGCATAAAAATATCCAATACCTGCGGTTGCATAATCGTGAACTGCTTGTTTAAATTGAGTGTCTCCATCTGAAATATCCCATATATATTCCAAAAGAGTTCGCCAAACAAGAGCCAATCTACTATCTGAATCTTCTCTACCTACTGCACTAAATTTAGGAGACCGTGATGTTAACAGTGATTTTAGTTTTTCAACAGCTGCGTAAACACGGTCAATAACAAAATCACCTTGACCAACTGCTCTTAACGCTTCTGACTCTTCTTGGCTATAATGATTACCTAGGAAGAAATCTATAGAATCTCTTGCTTCGGTATCCCAATTTACTCTAGAGTCACGCCAAGACTGCCAAAGCTGTTTATTAACTTCAGAGTGATCGACTTGCGTACTCTCAAGTTCCCTTATACTAGAAATAATCTACCCCATTAATTAGTTGTATACGCACATAATATAATACCAAAAATCTCTTAACGCAAGAAATTTTTTAAATTCTTTGTCCTGTCATCCATGAAACTACCTTTCTTTTAATAGATGCCTTATCTTTTCTTTCCATCATTTCGTCAAATTTTTCAGCATCAAATTTCATACTAGATGGTGGACGAGCATTATTAATGGCATACCAAAGACCGTCCAAAACATCATCATTCCTACCTTTTGGAAATTGAAACATCTCATCTACTAATTCTGTTTGCTTTCTTTTTATAAATAACTTACGCCTATTCACTATAGGACATAATAAAGACTCTAGTCTATCTTCTTTTTTAATTTGAGTTGGTGGTCTAACGCCCAATGCTATACCTGGTGCTATCTTTCTATCACTAGCTGCCATCTTATTAACAGCATCTTTTATAATTCCCTGAGCGCCAACATGCTCTACATTTGCCCTCTTAACAGGCGAATATTCTTTAGCGTATTCTATTATTTTTTCAGGCATTTCATATAAAGGAATATGCTCTCTCATGTAGTCAATGACATAAAAGTTTCTATCGCTATCTATTCCAATAACCATTACCACTTGATAATCGCTTCCTTCATTTGCTTCATAAGCTAGGTCAACCCCGATATAAACATTAACTGGTATTGCATCTTCATTATTAATTAGATAGGCAAAGTTATTTTTAGATACAAACTCGTGATCATAGAATTCCAACCTATTTGTCTTAAACTTAGCATTTTCTAAATCCCTAGCTTCATTGAGATATTCCTGTGCAAACTTATGCACCAACCCAACATCTTCAAATCTTCTTCTAATATCTTCTAATTTAGACTTTGAAAAGTACGAAGGCCAAAGAACATTACCATCTGAATCAATAGCCTTATGATACATAACATCCCAAGCATATTTTCTCTTATCTCTTTTAGCTTCTAAATACCCATCATATATACTCTGTAAAAAAGAATCAAAGTGAACAATGGTTCCAATCAACCAAACCGAACCCTCATTATCAGCAGAGTTTTCCAAAGCTGGTTCCACTGTTGACATAACCCATTCTTTTATCTCTCTTCTTCTATCTGGGGTCTTTGTATTTAATTCTGATTCAAAGTCATCAAGAATGATCTTGGTATATCTTAGTCCTAATTGAGACCTACCACGCAATCTTTGAGACGTACCCTTAGCTATAACTCTATCGCCTTTACTTGTCGTAAATTCTTTTTCAGTCCATTTAGAGCCCCTAAGGTCTCCAAAATAATAATTAAGAGCTGGGTTTACTTCTATATGATTTTGTATATATTTTATATGGTCTATAGCTTGAGATTGTTCCTCAGCTACCCAAGCTATAAATTCTTTCTTACCCTCTGGATTGAAGTATAAATGATACATCAAAGCAGCTTTAGCTAATGTAGATTTGGAATGACCTCTGGGTAATATGATACAACAACGCTTTCTATCATTATTCAATAAGAGATCATTTAATTCATAATGGTAGGGCGCAGGGGAAGACTTCATAAAATCCTCAGGCATAAATAGCTGCCCAAAAGCTATTAGGTCTTTTCTAGCTAATTCAAGCACACGTTCCTTCTCAGATACGTTATGCTTATTTATGTTGACATTCTTCTTTTCTTTGCTCTTTTTGATAACCAATCCTGTTCAGGAACTAATTCAAAAACCTTATTATATTGCATAAGAGCAGGCCCGATGATGTACATCCATGCTTCTTGCTCATCGCCACTATCATTGTAGACCTGAACTCTTCTTCTCTCATAAAGACCTGTATCTACACTTTCGTATTTATCATATCCATGCAGATCTGTATAATCAACATCTATTACCTCAACAACCGCTTCCTTTGCATTTCTATCCATAAGAGCAGCTGGGTATTCATGATGTCCTGGGAACACTATTTGATAACCATCAACCTTCCAAGTATCACGGTCACCATTTCTAAGTGTGCCATATACAGCTAATTTATCAGTCTTCATCTGCATTTACAAATCTTGTATGTGATATATCGTCAGAATAATAATCTTTAACATCGATAAAGTACCCACTATCTGGATATGTATTCTGATTAATAAGCTTACTACTTTCATAATATAGCTCGTATATATCGTTTGCTATATTTTCACGATCAGTATCTTTATCAAAGTCAAGACCACCTTCTGATGCATCATTAAGAACTTGCATGCATATTTCGAAAAGGTTCATTAGACCTCTTTTTCTCTTTTTCCGCTCGCTATTTTCTTTACATTGTTTCCACCGATAGCATCGAGTTGCTCAGGTGAGAATCCCTGAAATACAGTAACAGACTCCGAGCGCTTCTCTGTATCTTTCATTCCAGCTATAGTAACCAACTCTCTTAATAAAGAGACCTTATCACTATCTTTAGACTCATCTGACTCAATGATACCCTTCATTTTTTCTAAGATATACAGAGGTGTTATCTCTGCTTCATTCATTATCTTATCTATTTCTTCCCTGATCAAATTTCTTATCCTTTTTGTATTCATTAGAATCTGAGATTCTTGTTTTGCGTAGTCCCTACTTTGAGTTGGATATACCTTAAGAAAGGCATCCACCATATCGTCTCCCTTCGCAACGTACTTAGCAAAGAGAAATTCTCTTTTCGTAGGCTTCTCTCTATCTCTTCTTATCTCATAAGCTGTCTTATCACCCTTACCTAATGTATATATATTCTTTCTAAGTTCACCTTCTATCTTAATATTTTTCCTACAAACAAAAGAACCTATAGCTGTTCTAATATAGTTACTATATGTCTTACCTGCTTTATTATTTCTTAATACACCCCTCTTTAAGACTTGACATACTTGACCGTCATCTGTAAGAACCCAATCTTTCTCATGACCTTCTCTCCAATCCTTAACAAGATCGGTGTAGGGATGGGTACTGCGAAAATCAGCTTGATCAGCATAAACAATGTGATCCACTCCATTTATAGTCCTTTTCTTCAATTTCCGTTAATTGTCTTACCTTCAACCACCGTAACACCATTTACTATTTGGTGAATAGTGACATTGAAGTTTCCATTCTTATGGAAATGCACTAAAGCAAAAGCATGTTGCCAATTATGCTGCCTATTCCCTAGCCATTCATTTGCTTCAGCCGTCATGTCTTTTAAGCACCCTATTGACCAAGCCGATTTGACCCCATCAATGTGCGTAACAGAGCTTTGCTGAATATCATGATGATGCCCATACATAACATTACCCCCGAGCCTAAGAAGATGATTCCTAGTGTGATTAATTCCAGCAAAATGATGCCCGTGGTAAAAATTAAGCTTACCAATTTTAAGCATCTTTCCGATTTTATGGTACTTGTAACCACGGTCTTTAAGATTAAGCGCATTCTTAACGAGGAATTCCTTAGCCAAGAAAGGATTTTCCTCAACGAATCTGTTAAGCCAGTCATCATGATTTCCCTCACAAAAGTGTCTTTCTTTAGTTCCTGCTTTATCTAGAGCCTTATCAATAATATCCATTCCTTTATTAACTGCTTCTATTTCATCATGTACAAAAGGAAGTTGATATTCCAAAGGCGGTCTCTTTTTCTTTTTCCATTGCCAATGAGATACACTTTCCCACTCGCCAGTGTCGCCAAGGTCTACATATATATCAGGCTTTACAAGCTCGATAGCTTTACATACTACCTTTATAGCGGGTTTATCCTCAAATGGAAAATGCTTATCAGGTGTTACGATAGCCTTCTTTATTCTCATGACACCTCCTTAATGACCCTAATAAGTAATATTAAGACCAAAGCTTCCATCCAATAGAAAAATCTTTTAATTATTTTCCCCATTTTCTTTCCAATAATATTCTTGCCATAACAGAATAATTACCAATATCTATGAATGAATCAATAACTGACTCATTCTCAGGTTCTTTATTCTTTTTAACTACAAGGTTTATTAATCTATTTATTTTATCATTCATCCTGACTATTATACCCATAAGACTCATACGAATCTCTTCTTCTGTCTCTAACATAGTTCCCATGGCTATATTACCAGGCCCATAATCATTCTGCTTCTTAGCGAATAACTCATACATTTCCTCAAGAACACTGCGAAACTCTGTAGTGCTCTGTGGGAAATCCCTCTCACATTGGTCTATTATGAGCTTTTTGCTTTTTTCCATACAAACTCTCCTACTCCAAGTTGTAAAAATCCATTTGATATAGCATCTATCAAACTCTCATCGTGGTCGCTAAACCCAGCATTCATCAGTATCACATGAACTATTTCATGCAATAAGGTCTCATGCTTTCTAGTATTAGCCATATCACTATCTAATGAGATAGTATTTAATTTAGGGTCATGTAAACCCAAAAGGTCTTTCCCATCCTTTGTTTGATCACGCATCTCTACTATGTCATAATCATGTCCACCTATTACTAACTTCATTCTCTCTCCTTTTTTTACCATGAGGGAACCTTCTCTCGCATAACATATGCTTTTACAGGAAGATCCTTTTTTCTCACAGTATCTATTATTTTAACAGCTTTACGAAACTCTTTTCGAAATTGTCGCTTCTCTTCTTTGTCTTTCATCCGTTATTCCTGGTATCACAAATTCATCAAAATAAGTACATCCTTTCTCAACTATACAGTCTTTCCCAGCTAATTCCGAGTCTACTATGTGAATCACTCTATCATCCACTTCCTTCACTACGCACCCCAAGCATTTGCCAACATTCCAATTAGCACAATAGTCTCTTGCAATGTTTCGTAATTTGCCCATATACTGAGACATAATATACGAATCACATGTCTTTAATACAAGATAAAATTTATTTTACCTTCGTTTTTTAAAAAAAATACTTGTGATAAGCGAATATAGTTTGTATATTACAGGGCAGGAAAACCCGAAGTACATATATAACTTATATACTTATAAAAGAAAGAAATATATTACTAACGTAATATAAAAAGAAAGAAAGTCAAATGAATGGAAAAGGCGATAGGGATAGAACATCCAATATTAAAAGATATAAAGAAAATTATGATAAAATATTTGGGAATGCTTCTAATATTACTACAAAGCGACAGTCTAGACCTGGACATGGACAAATTATTCGAGAATGTGAAATGGATAGAAATACCAGAGGTAACTGAAAAAGTAGTATATGAGACAGAAAAGATAACAGCTACCGCAGGAGTACGTGGAAATGAAGCAGAACACGAGATATTAAATCACTTATATTATGTACAAAATAGCAAAATGGGCTTTAAATCGCCAAAACCGTTTAAAATCGATATAATACGGTAATATACCCGTAAAATGCTAGTTTTAGCCTTAAAACGGCAAAATATCGCCAAATAAAGCTATACACACACCCCACTTCAAACCCAATTTACAATATTTTTAAAAAAGACTTGTGTTAAAATAGCACAAATATGTATATTATATAAAGAAAAAAGGTTGAAAAATGTACGGAATAGTAGAAGAAAGAGAAAATGAGACTTGGTACATGATAAGAGGTAAAGCCTTCACTCCCAAAATAAATGAGGATTACCCTATACAAACCTTTGTAGCGAGAAAAGAAGCAGAAAATGCTATATATTGGCTAAAATACGGTAAATCAGTCGATATTAGAGAATTCAAGATCATAAAAGTAAAGAATAGAGAAATAGCCCCATACTGATATACACTCAGTAAAAGTTAGAAAATTGGCTTACAATGTGTGTGAGTCTATATTGCGCGGTTGGGGGGGCGGCATCTCCTAAATGGGTTCTCCTAATTAGGTTGAAAAACCCGTTTTAGTTCTCCAATGGTTAACTCCTGGCCTCTATCTCCTGTATTAATTATTGCGAATGAGTCTCAATCTCATCAAATCACAATAACTTATTATTGAGACTGAGTCTCATTATCATCGAACCAGACAATAACACACCTGGCTGATGTAACTCCTAAATATTAACTACATATATAACTTGCATAGGCCATATAAATTCGTAATTTAAGGCATGAAAAATGCACCTAAAACTGACAACTTGGTTATTGAGACTGAATCTCAAAAAGCCATTTCGGAGCTAGGTGTAACTACTAATAACAAAAACGATACTCATAAAGGAGAATCACACATCATGAAGCTAACCATGAAACAAGCTAGGGCAATCGCTCAAAATCAAGTTGGAGATCAAATCAATACTATGACAAATGAAGAGATCGCCGTACATGTAACTAATGAAACTGGATTAGATGTATCTACTCCACGAACTAACAAGATGGATAATGCACCGCAACCCATAAAGGACGCATGGGAAGCATTCCAAGCAGCATTAACTCCTGAACTTATGGACAAATGGAATGAGACTTTGGAAGCTCTTGGAACATCTGTTACAGAAGTTCAACCTAACTGTAAAAAGTAACCTGATCCGAATAAAAGATAGGGAGATACGTTCTCCCTATTTTTTTATTCACTTAGTATTAAACAATTAAATATATAGTATGGTTTTAAATTATTGTCTGTGCGAAAATTTCAAAGTTAAATATTGGAGTTAAAATTATGAAGCAAGAATATAACAGTAAATATACGCCTATTAATAAATACTTGGGAACTGCTGATGTAGATAGTAGAGGTGTAGTAAAGGCTATTATCTCCAGGCCTTTTAAGGGAGGATTTAATTTAGAGCTGCAAGGTACTGATTTTGATTATAGTATACCTCTACCTACCTTAGAGGTAATATTTAAGATATTAAGAGGCCCTTATAGAAGAGCCATAGGAGATGGAAAAGATTTTGAGATACATGATAGAGATAAAAAGATATCTGTTAAATATGGGGAGTTATATAAAATACTTAATTTAGAAGAGAAGGCACGCCAACTGGAGTTAGATGAGAAGAGGATAAGGAGAGCCAGAAGGAAATTTGGCCCAACGCCAACCAGGAGTAGAAAGAAAATAGAGCCTAAGGTTCTCCATCCTCGTGAAAAAACATGGTAATAGGAGTTAATAGTTATCGTCTGGTTTTTTTTAATTGTATATAAAAAAGGAGTAAGTAAAAATGAGGAATCTATTAAGAGATATATTAGATTACTTTAGCCATAATAAAGATAATGATAAAGTAGGAGTTATTATATTGGAGAGTGATCAACTTAAAACATTAGAAGAGACTGGTTATTTAGTAATAGAAAGTGATGTAGTAGGTGCAGATAGTAGTTGGGTGATTCATGAGGATGAAATAACTATAATAGATAGATCAGAGCTGTAGTAGAGATAAATTATGGAACAGCATCCTAAACTAATCAAGTCCAAGCACAACATTACTAGAGTTAATGAAGTTCTCCAGGGCAAGTTATCGTGATTGGATAAATTTCAAGATAAATAATAATTATTGTCTGTTTTTAAAAAAAAAGGGAAAAACAAAATGCGAAATCTGAATAATAATTATGGAGAAATTCATTCACTCCTTTCTGAAGGAGAATGTTATACAATTGGAACTAACGATGGAAAAGAATTTAGGAGAGTAGTTTATAAAGGAACTAAACTCTTAAATGGAAAACCTATGATGGTGTTTAAAACTGAAGATAATAGTAGATTAACAGTTAATCCATCATTTCACACTTTCACAATAGAAGAACATAAGGAGTTAGAAAATGAAAGATAGTGATATATTAAGAGATGGTAAGGATGTAGTTAAGCCTATACCTCTATTTGCTGATGCAGATGACATATTCCAGGCTAGAGATATGGCTTTGGATATAATTGATCGTATTAATCCTGCAGATAGAATTGCTGCTCTTACAGCTTTCTATATACTTTGGAATACATTAGCACTTAAGTATAAAATAGAGGAGAAATGATGAAAGAGATATTACACCACTTATTAGGCTCATGTGGAGAGCATCACTTTAGTCTAATGACATTGTTATATTTAGGAATAGGTCTTAAATTTAAGGATTTATTTTTATTAATAATAGATGGAGTAAGAGATGTCTTTAATTGGAGATAAGGCTTATATCTTAGGAACTTCTAGAGTTTACTCATGGAGGGAGTCAGAAAATAGTGCATCATTACATAACTACTGTAATGACTTTACAACATCCTTAAGAGATATTGCTACTCACCCAGAAGATCAAGAGAAAGTAAATAATGTTTCTACAGGTCTTGATGCTGTTACTCGTAAGGGAGCTGGTAGAGCTGGAGTTATTGAATATGTAGCTAATATTGAGATTGGAAATATAATGATTCCAAATATAATTCTAAGGTCTATTGAAGATAACGATATAATGTTTGCTACTAGGATAGAAGATATTATGCTCCTAGTTCCTCGGCCAGGTGTAAATTCTATCTACAAAAGAACTGAATTTGAAGATGGAACTGGAGAGATGATCATAGAGTATAATTTTATGATAACAGATGGTTGTGCAGATACATATGGTAGACTTAATTTTGGTCTACAAGGTAATTTCATGCGAGGTCATTCCAAGTATTATAATGATATTGATTATTTAGGAGATTATAGTTATATAGATAGATTTAGTGATATGACCTATTATAAGACCAATAATAGATTTATAAATAGGTACCTAGATATAATTGATACTAAATACGAGTTTGGAACTCCAAAAGGAGATATGCAAATAGATTGTTATGATGATTTTGGAGATATTCCAATTGGAGTAATTCAATATATAGAAAATTGTTATAGAAATTGTCATAAAGCTATAATGAGTAATAGATATAATTGTCATACTTGTGGAGTAGCTACTAATAAGCATAATTATTCAAAAGTTAATTACTATAAAGATGTCTATTATTGTGGTAGTTGTGCCGTTTCTACTGAGAGAGAATGTAATTTTTGCAACAATAGTAGATTTATGAGGCATTTCGCAGGAGATATATTTGAGGGAGATAGATTTACTGCAGTTAAAAAATTATTATTAAAAACTGGAGTTACTGATGTATGTAATAACTGTTTAGACCATATATTCTTATCGTGTAATAGATGTAATAATACCTCTATTATAAATTTAGAGGAAGCTCTTAGACAGGGCTGGGATTATATAACTTCAGCATATGATGAGTTAATTCATGATTGCGATAGATATAATGGAATGATTCTATGCACTACCTGCTATGATACAACTCTAGGGCAAAGTATAGCTACACCAGTTAACGGCTTTGATATTATAGAAGATATTTTTCCCTTTACAACCAATACGCATAATATTAATAGATATGTAAGTGTAGAGAGTGAAATTATGACCTACCATGACTTTCATGAAGATGTACACCCAGAAGATGAAGTATGGGCTCCAAGAAATTGGAGAGTTGTAAATGATGCTTCCCTAAATGATGGTGGAGTAGAATTTAAGAATATAAGGCCAGTTAGAGGTGATTATATAGAGGTTGGTTTACTTCAACTTGAAAATGCCTCCAAAGATCAAGACTTTTGGGTAGATAGTAGCTGCGGTATTCATGTACATATGGATGCTAGAGATTTTAAATGGAGAGAACTAAGAAGCCTACTAATGATAATAAACTGTGTAGAAGCTCCAATTATTCAATCTCTACCAGAAATTAGAAGAGATAGTAAGTATTGTAAAGTAATAGATAAGGACTATGGTAGTTCACTAGGTAATGAACATATATATAAATCTATAAATAATTTAAGAGAATTAGTTAACTTCTCCTATAGGGAGTTATCTAATGTTGATCCTGGAGAAGATAGGTACAACGGCTCTAGATATAGAGGTACCAATATACACTCCAGGTTCTTTCATGGAACAATAGAATTTAGGTATCATGAAGGTTCTATATCTGCAGCTCCTGTAATGAGTTGGATTCATTTATGTAATAGAATAATGGTAGCTGCAAAGAACTTGGAGCGTAATGATAAGAAATGGAAAAGAATTAAGGACATGGTCTTAAGAGATGAACATGGACTTGATGTAATAAAAAATATAGGGGGCAAATCTGCTCTAAAATATATTGAAGATAAAATAAAAAGCTACGAATAGTAGCATAACTAAAAGGAGATAATATGTGTGGAATATTTGGCTTCGCTAAGAAGCATAATAGCCAAAATGACAGACAGATAGATATTCTTAGGAATGTCCTAACTAATCTAGCTGATGAATCTTCTGTAAGAGGTAAAGATAGTACTGGGTTTGCAGTTATGACTCCAAATACTAGAAAGACTTACAAGTCTCTATCTGACTCTTCCACTTTAGTCCATTCTAAAGAATGGGATAACCTCTTAGGGGATGTTAGTAGAGATACAACTATAGTAATAGGTCATGTCAGACTAGCTACACATGGAGTTATTAATATAAGGAATACACACCCTTTTACCATAGGTGAAGTTGTAGGAGCTCATAATGGAGTTATCTATAATTACAATAAGATAGCAAACTCTATGGGTAAGGATGTACAAGTGGATTCGGAGGTGATATTTGCATCTCTTAATAGGAATAAGATGGAAGATGCATTTACGGATATAGATGGAGACTTTGCAGTTACCTGGGTAAAGGATAGCAACAAAGTAATACACCTAGCTAGAGAAGATAATAGACCAATGTGTGTAGCTTATTGGAAGAGAGCTAAGATTTTATTCTGGGCATCTACTGAAAAAATAATGGAACAAGCACTTAAGAGATCTGGTCTTAATATATCTATGCAAGAAGTGGTAGCAGATAAGATATTTACATTTGATACAGATAAATTCGATAGTAAGCCATACTATGAAGATGTGGATTTCTATTCAGTAAGTCAATACTCATCTTATAATAAGTACGGTGTATATGGAGCATATAACGGCTCTACTTCAACTGGATGTACAGATAGTAGTTCTAATTACATACAAGGCTATGATGATTACTGTGTTGGCTGTGGAGATGTTGAGTATAAAGATGATATGTGTTATAGCTGCTGGAAAGCAGATAATGAATACTCTACTCCAGAACATAGAATTGATGAAAAAGGAGTTGTTGTAAGTGACTGTGAGTATTGTGAGAAGGAATATACCGCTTCTGAATTAAAATGGACATACGATAAGTTTTGCTATGTATGTACCAGCTGTATAGATGGAGGTGAAGTAGTAAAGTGTGGTTGGTGTGATGAGTATGTAGATGAAGATGATATGACCACCTGCTCTGGCTTTGGAGTATGTATAGATTGCGAACCTCATGCTAAAGAAACACTATTAGGAGGTAATAATGTCAAAAAAGAAAGTCCTACTCTTAGGATTACCGAATCCTGTTCGCTTTAAGTCTAAGAAGTATGTAATAGAGACTTTGTATAAGAGAGCTAAGAAAAATCCCTTTCTCTCTGAGCATAGTTATGAACAATATTTAGAGTTCTTAAAAGATCAAATAGAGCAACTTGGCGGTAAGAAAATAGATAAAGATGTTAATAGTAGTAACATAGAGGATGAATTGTATAGATGCTTAAAAGATATTGGCTGGATAAGAGTTTTTAATAGCCTACTAATAGGTGTGATGAGCACCTATACTGGCATTTCATAGGAGAGTATAATGAGTGAAGAGAGAAAACCTGTAGGTTTTACCTGTTGGCATTGTCATGATGAACACAATGATGTAGAAGAGAGTCATTCATCAGTAAATGGTAATATATGCTCTACATGCAATAATGATGAGTACCAAGTATGTGATGGATGTAGTGATAATGTCTATTGGGAGCATACCTCCTGTATACATGATAGTCATTATTGTGAAGATTGTTTTAATGATGTTGGATTTTGGTGCGAGGCTTGTGGAGATACTGCTTATTTTGAATACGCTTTTAGAGTTGGTGATGAATATTATTGCGAGTACTGCTATGAAAATCATGATGGCCCAGAAGTTGTAATGGAGAATAAACCAACTTCAATTACAGTTACCTCTAATCCAGATGAGCATTGTAAAGATAGGTTAGTAGGTATAGAAGCTGAATGTTTATATGTAGATACGGGGGATTTAGAACACCCAGAAAATTGGAGATTTACATCTGATGGTAGTATAAATAGAATAGAAGATCATGAAACTGTTGAGTGGGTATCTATACCATCTAATGGAGTTAATTTATATAAAACTATAAACAATCTTATAAATTGGTCTTATAAATATTATGGAAGAGTTAATAGGAGCTGTGGATTACATGTTCACATAGATGCCACCGATACTACCTGGAAAGATTTAGTATCAATAGCAATAGTAAATACATATGTAGAAAAATATATATATGAGATGATGCCTCCTAGCAGAAAAAATTCTAACTGGTGTAGACCTGTACCATTATCTCTAGATAGCCTTAGACGTATAGATAGCGAAGGTGATTTTATATCAGAATGGTATTCAGCAGCAGGTAGTAGTCCATCTACGGATAAGTACAATGATGCTAGATATACAGGATTAAATATACATGCTAGATACTATCTAGGAACTATAGAGTTTAGATATCACTCAGGAACTCTTAACAAAAGGAAGATAAGTAATTGGATTAGGATATGTCAATCTATAGTAGAGACTGGTATAAAATTATCAAGGGATGATGAGTGGGAGCATAGAGATTTCTTTCTCAAGGGTTCTGCGGATAGAAGTAGACTCTCTGTAATGCGTAGGATGATAGGTATAGATAGAGAAGTATTTGACTACATAGTAGAGAGAACTATCATGTTTTCAGATAATCCTCATATGCCTTATTGGGAGGAGTATCGTAACACAGCAAGAGAATACTTTAGTAATTAATGGAGGTTATTAATGGGAATATTTAAAAAGTTATTAGAAGAAAATACAGAAGAAGAAGTAATGGAGATAATTAGAAGGAGCAAACTAGTAGATAAGAACCAAGCAAAAAAAGTTAATAAATCTACAAAAAGTTCTTGTGTAAAAGCCCTTGAAGTTTGTATATTAAATGAAGATAGGGGGCCAAATAAATGCCATTAAAAGGTTTTAAATATCCTAATGGAGATAAGGTAAGTATAAAAGATATTCATAAGGGTAATGTAGATGTAGAGAAGATGGGAATAACTCTACCCACTTTAATACATATGTCGCAACAGAGAGATCCTGATAGGAAGCCATCTACAACAGAGTTATTAAGTGGTACATGCCAGGCTTACCTACAAAGAACAGAAGATTATTATATTAATCCACAAGGCAATGCTTTCTCGCTTGCAGGTACTCTACATCATTTAAAGTTAGAGACAGCAGCAGAAGATGTTAGCCATCTAAAATCAGAGCTAAAACTAGAAGAATTAGGAATAACAGGTATATTAGACCTATATGATTCCAAGGAAAAACATCTTATAGACTATAAAAATGTAGGCTCATATAAGATAGTACAATTATTAGGTATACAATATTATACAGACAATCATCCTACTGAAGTATATAGGAAAAGTGGAAAGTGGGGAAAGAGAGGAACTCCTAAACAGGTAAAGGTATTTTACAATGATCCTGAGAAGGCAGATTTTGGAGATTGGAAGTGGCAACTTAACTTCTATAGATACCTACTAGAACAAAATGGTTATCCCGTAGAAAAGATGTTTATACAAGCCACAGTTAGAGATGGTGGTGTGCAGGTAGCTACATCTAGAGGTGTTAATCAGAACATATATCTAGTAGAAGTTCCCTTGATACACGATGATCACCTATTAGAAAAATTTCTTACAAAGAGAGATGCACTATTACATGCATTAGAATTTAAAGAGTTACCAGATATGTGTAATGAAGAAGAGAGATGGGGAGGCAATAAGTGTAAAAGCTATTGCGACGTAAGAGATGTTTGTCCATATGTAAAAGAAGGTATAGTATGAGTGTAAAGAGAAATAAAAAACCTACTAATTTAAGGAAAGAAATCTCGATGTTAGACTTTAGAGTACTTCAATTAGAGATAGCATTAAGCAACTTGATGCATGTAGTAGCTAATCCAGAAGAGGAACTCAAGGGATTTAAAGATAAGTTAGAGTACGCTAGTACCTTAGCAGAAGAGGATGAGAGCTTATTCGAGATACTTTCACAAAGTGAAGGAGGAGAAGCATGAGTGATTACTCATTAGCTGACCTCATACCAAATGGTAGTATACCACTACCAGAAGTGATAATGAGTACACATAGTAATGTCTCTAATATAGATACACCTAAATCTTTCATTAAGAATAAGATGGGTGCTGACTATGTAGAGTTCTCTTATATGAGAGATGTTGCAGATAAGCATTATCCAGGTTGGAGTTGGCAAGTAATGAAAACTGAAACATTAGGCAGTGAAGCCTTTATGGTACATGGTAGATTAAAGTGGTTTGATGGAGGTATATGGAGAACTGGAGACTGTACAGCAGCACACAGGATACAGACTAGAAGAGAAGGAGGCGGATTCGTTGATATAGGTAATGACATAAAGGCAGCTAATACAGATTGTATTAAGAAGGCATTTAATATGTATCTTAATATAGCTGATGATGTCTATAGAAACAGAGTGGAAGATGTTACATTGACAGAACAAGATAGAGCTACTATCTCAGAAGCAATGGAAGGTCTTTCAGAGGAATGGAAAGCTAAGATAACTCGTAAGGTCGATAATGGTGAAGTAGAAAGAGGAGATGTTTCGAGGGTATTAGCTAGAATTGAAATAATAAAAGAAGAGGAGAATGAATGAGCATTTTCGCAACAGACGAAAAGTCTAAAAGTAACAGGGGATCTGTAGATTCTGTTCTTGGAGACATGTCTGGTGGTACATCATACTATGATCCACTACTAGATACAGGTGGAGAGAAATTACCAGAAGGTAGTTATTTCGCCCATGTCAAAGAGCTATCTATAAAGGAGAACGTTGTAGTTAAAGGAAAGTTTCTTTCTGATATATACAACTTAACCTTTGTTGTATCTGAGGAATCATCAGAACCTGGTTTCGCAGGTAGGGATGTTAAGTCTAAAGGTTTCTTTAGGTTTAAAGACCCTGATACTGATAAGTACCCAAACCTATCTTCTAATTCTGGTTCGAACAAAGGATATAAAGACCTATTAGATGGTCTTGGTATATCACCAGAAGAGAAAGAGGTGGATGGTAATAAGGTCTACTCACTTCCATTGCTATCTGCAGATCAAGCAGAAGGAGCGCCAGTTGTTATAAAGGTGGTTCATGATAAATGGACTAATAGAGATGGGGAGGAAGTAACAACACCGAAGGCTGTAACTGTCTTTAAATGGGCAGAAGGAAAGCGTAAGGTACTCGACCTTCCATTCTAAATGAAAATAACGAATAGCGAATATACTCTCATTATTGATTCTCTTGAAAATGAGAAACATGAGTCTAATTTCGCATCTAAACAGATAGATAATCTTCTAAGTAGATTAAGGAAAGAGTATAACGAAATAGCAGAACGTAATCTAGCTGAGGGTATGTCTCCAGAGGAAGAGGAGGTATACCCCAGTAGATTATATTCAGAGTATGGAGGAAAGCCTATTGGAGATCGAGAAGTGGAATGAGATAGAAAGGACATTTACAGATAAGTTTGGTTGGAAAGAAGGTTTAGCAATAATGATAAACACATCAAAAAAATACACCAGAGATAAATCTATATATGAACTATCTATTTCAGAAGATAATAGACTAATAAAGGATTTGAGAGAAATATATAACAAGGAGATGAAATGCCTAGAAAAAGAAAAAGCAAAACACAACGAATAATAACTTGGTTAAATGCAGGTAAAACAATACATCCTGTTAATGCTTGGAACAACTTTAAAGTAATGAGGTTAGCATCTATTATTCATTACCTAAGACACAGTAAGGGGATGGATATTATAACTGATAATTCCAAAGGATTCGCAAAGTACCGATTGATAAAATAGTGTTTGTTTCACACTTGGTTAGTGGTAGTAGCAAAGGTTGGGGGTGTACCTTTAAACACCCCAAAATTTAAAGGAGAATAAATGAAATTTCAAATAAGAATACCAAATAATGAAGAAGGTCAGATAGCTTTAGGACTAATAAAGAAGGGATTAAATAGAGATAAATACAAATTAAGGTTAAGAGCTAATGGCCCAAGAACTAAACATGCAGTAGCTAATGGATTGCATCCAAGGGCATATGACCAAGACCTACCAATGAAGTACGCTGAGTATATACGGATTTATATAGAAAACAAATGAAGCTACTAGACTTATTTAGTGGAGTAGGTGGATTCCATAAAGGCTTTGAAGAAGCAGGATATGAATTTGAATGGGTAGGATATTCAGAGATAGATAAGTATGCTAAGTCTGTTTATAGATATAACTATCCCAACGCTGAGGAGTTAGAAGATGTTACAACTATTCGACCCGAAAGAGATTTACCAGATAACATTGACATCCTTTCTGGAGGATTTCCATGCCAAGCATTTAGCGTGGCTGGAAGACGAAAAGGTTTTGATGACACCAGAGGTACTCTCTTTTTTGAAATCGCGAGGATTCTCAGATATTTCAGAGGAGTTGAAAAACCAATCCCTTACTTTGTACTCGAAAACGTTAAAGGTCTACTTAACCACGATCGTGGACGAACATTTGCTACGATCTACGGAATTCTTACCGACCTTGATTATACCGTTGAGTGTCAACTACTCAATACTCGCTGGTTTCTACCCCAAAATAGAGAGCGGATATATATTATCGGACATCTTGGAAGCAGAGGTGGAGCAGAAGTATTTCCTATCGGAAAAAGCTCTACGATACTTGGAGAGAGCAGAGGATCGGGGAAGGTCAGTAAAATTAGTACAACAATAACTGCTGATTATAGAAAAGGTGTTCATGCTAGTAATGAAACCTATGTAGTTACAGGTCTTAAACAAATAGGAACTGTAGGTAAAGACAGTGAAGCAACTAGGGTGTATGATATAACAGGTACTTCAAGAACCATAAAGAATGGTGGTGGTATGGGTTCTAAGACAGGATTGTATGAGGTCAAAGTACCAGAAGCAACCAAGAAAGGATATGCAGTAGCAGAAGAAGGAGATTCTATTAACTTAGCTGTGCCTAATAGTAAGACTAGGCGTGGAAGAGTTGGTAAGAAAGAAGCACAAACATTAGATACAGGTATGCAGCAATATACTATAGCTGAAAAGCCTACTAAATATAGGATACATGATAAGCAGGGAGGGGTTGTACATACCCAGGAAGCAATTTGTTCTACACTACCAGCTTCTAAGCAATATGGTACTAACTATTCAGCTTATGTTGAGAGTGGGCCACATATAAGAAGGCTAACTCCTTTGGAATGTGAGCGATTACAAGGCTTTCCAGACCTTTGGACTACTAAGGGTATAGATACTAATGGTAATGAGGTTAACATATCTGATACACAAAGATATAAACAGTTAGGTAACGCAGTTAGCGTACCTGTAGTAGCAGAGATAGCAAGGAGATTGAAGTAATGCCTATGTTATTCCATTGTCATGAGTGTGATCAGCCTACTAGTAACAGGATAGGGCTCTGTCATAATTGTATAGAGCAATCTAATACTGATGAAGATAAATATTTTGATAAGGATGGTGTAGTGCCTGATTGGAGAAAGATAACAATAAAAAATAAAAAGAGGAAAAGTAAATGAGATACTATTGGGAAGCATTATTCAGTGCAGAGTATTTTCCCTATTGGGAATTTACTATGTTAATGATGTTAGCACTTCAACTAAGTCATCTATGGAGAGTACATAGAATAGAAAGGGAAGTTAAAGAGCTTATAAGCTTATCTAATATGATAATAGATGAGATTGAAGAGTAATAAGAACTAAAGTTATGGTGGTCTATATTTTATTTGAATGAAGGAAAAATGATGTCAAATAATGGTTGGCCCCAAGGAGTTAATATTCCAAATAGACCACCTAGCTTTAAAAGGAGTAATATGAGTATATTTGAAACACAGTTATTAATCTTGTTAGAAAACTATGCAGTAATAAACATATATATATTTAGTGCAATGTGTTTAGTATTTATATTAATACATAGAAAGACTATGAAGGAAATAATTGGTGAAAAAAAAGAAATCTAAATTCACTAATAAAGATTTTGTTAAAGCAATAGCAGAACTAACAAGTCTAACAATGTCAAACAGAAAACACATAGAAGTTCTTAGTGACTTTTTCTTTAATTATTTAGAGATGAAGGGTGACAAAGAAAACTATGTAAAATACATGGAGGTAAAAGCAAATGAACTTCTTTCAGAAAGTAACAAAGGGATTGAAAAAGTTTCTAGAGAGTCCCTTCAAAAAGAAGAGGAGTAGAAAACGTGCCGTCAAAAAGCAAAGCAAAAGGAAATCGGTTCGAAAGAGAGTGCGTAAATAAAGCAAAGGAATACGGACTAGATTCTAAGAGAGCGTGGGGTTCTGATGGTAGGTCATTAGGACTCCACCCAGAAGTAGACTTAACAATAGAAAATTACACCGTGCAATGTAAGGTGCGGAAAAGGATAGCAGAATGGTTGAAGCCCTCGGAACAGGTAGGGGAATCACACCTTCAATTGGTAAAGGAGTCAAGAGGCGAAATATACGCTATAATGCCAATGGATCAGTTAATGACCCTACTACAATACATAAAAGAAACGGAGGAAGGAAGCTAGGATTCAGAGGAACGCTTACTGAATACGAGCAGGATGCTAGAAGAGCAGTTGAAGCAGAGATTGAAACATTAAAATATTACTTTGATGAAGAGTGGTTTAGTCCAGAGGAAGATACTATCGCCAAGATGTCTGAGTCATCTAGAATAAGATGGGAAGGAACTCCTAATAAACCATTTAGATGTAAAGGTTGTAAAAATGCATTCCATAGGCATTATAATACTCGACTAAGCGGGATGTATGAAAAGCTTCCTGGTAGTATATTTAATAGAGTTAGACTTCAAGAAGGTGAATGTGATACATGCAAGACATGATGAAAGTTATAAGCCTAGGCTTAGGTGTGCAAAGTACTGCAATGTATATAATGAGTTCTCTTGGGGAAATAGATAGAGCTGATTACGCTATATTTGCAGACCCAGGTGCTGAACTACCTAGAACATATGAGATACTAGACATACTAAAGAAGTGGGCTAAAGATAATAACGGTATAGAGATAATAGTATCAGATGAAATGAATCTATATGAAGACCTACTAGATAAAGATAAAACTAGTAGGTTTGCAGGTATACCAGCTTTTGTAGATAATCCAAATAAAACAGGTATGCTTAGAAGGCAATGTACTAATCATTATAAAATAAGACCTGTAATAAAAAGCATAAGGAAGATATATGGATTGAAACCTAAGTATAGAATGCCAATGACAGAGATATGGTTAGGTATAAGCTTGGATGAGATAGAGAGGATGAAAACATCAACAATGCCTCGTGTTACATATAGATATCCATTAATAGATAGTAGACTAGAGCGTAAAGATTGTATAAAAGTATTTGAAAAACATTCATTCCCAATACCACCTAAATCTGCATGCGTATTCTGTCCATATCATAGCAATAAAGGATGGAAAGAAATAAAAGATAATGACAAAGAGAGTTGGGGTAAGATAATAGAAATAGATGAGAGCATAAGAAATTCCTTAATAGATAGAGGAAAGGGAAAAGGGGGGGTGTACCTACACAGTTCATGCGTACATATAGATGATGTTGAATTTGCAGATCAGCAAGAGTTATTTATGTGTGAAGAAGGATTTTGTGGATTATAATGAAGAAAATAAAATGCCCATTATGTAGTAGTACTTTCGAAGAAAAAAGCTTTGCTAATCAAATAGATATATTAAAGATGTCTCGTTCTATAAAGTCTTTAAAGTCTATAGAAAAGCTACTCATTGATATGGATAATGTACGATCAGTAAGGGAAGTGGATATATATTACTTATTAAATGAAATAAAAAATATAGACGACGATATACTATATAGAATGATAGACATGTTCAGAAACCGTGGATATCTAGAGCAGGGATATAATATAAAGTACTTTGTTAAAATGGTCACTAACCATGATGAACAATCATCTCTTAAAGATACATATGAAAAGAAAACATTAGATAGACTACCACCAAAACTAGAGGAACAAGAATGAAAAATATAGAGCTAGAAAAAGCATTGCTTGGATGTATTATAACAGACTCTGAGCAGCTAGATTGCGTTAGGTCATGGATACCTAGCCCAGATTTTTTCTACAATGACTTTAATCAGAGAGTTTGGAAAGCTATAATTAAATTAGATAAAGAAAAGAAAGATATAGACTCTAATACTGTAGCCGATACAATTGATATACAAAATTCCGACTACTCTCCTATATATGAAATAACAGGATTTTTAGAGCTTGTTGTATCCCCATCTAAATCAATAACTTACGCTAAGTTACTACATAGCGATTGGTTACGAAGAAGACTTGATAGACAGATTCATAGTATCTCTAAAAATATACATGATAACTCTAAAGAGACTCAAGTGTTACTTGAAGATGCACATACTACTATAGGAAATATAATAAACTTACAACCAAATAAAGAATTTGACCTAGATGATTTACTACTAAGAACAACAGATTCTATATTCAAATCTACTACTCTTATTAAAACAGGGATAGATAAGGTAGATAAAGTTATAAATGGAATGACTCGTGGTGAGATAACTATCATAGCAGGTAGACCTGGTAATGCAAAGACAACAGTATCTGCAAATATAGCACGTAATTTAGTGCATGATGGCAAACGAGTAGTTATGTTTAATAGAGAAATGCCTAATACAGAGATGATGAAGAAGTTTATGGCTATGGAATGCAGTAGTATACAATATAGAAATCTTAGAAGTAATATAGGATTGGAAAAGAATAGTATATTTGATGCTACTAATATTATATCTGAAGTGTATAAAGATAAGTTATTTATGTTCGACGACGTTAGGGATTTAGATGGAACATTCAAAGAGATAAGAGCTATTAAACCAGATGTAGTAATAGACGATCATATAGGATTAATAGAATACCACCCTAATGATAGACGCGACCTAAGGCATAAGATTGGTGATGTCACCAGAAACTATAAATGGTTAGCTAAGTCCAATGACATGTCAGTTATATTGGTGTCTCAAATGAATAGAAATATGGAACATAGAAATGATAGGCTACCTAGATTGTCTGACCTTGCTGAATCTGGAAACCTAGAGCAGGATGCAGAGATAGTATTATTTTCTCATTATCCTTGGGTATCTAGATATGGTGATGATGGTAATAGTGATTGCTACTTACAGCTTATAGTAGCTAAGAATAGATATGGTAGTACAAATACTTGTGAGGTTGGGTATCATGGGAATAGCTGCTTAGTTGCAGATAGTGAGGGTGCTGCTATGCAGTTAGCTAAAGAGAGAGGTGATAACGTGAGTGGTACACCTAAACCATTCTAAGGTTTTGGGTATCAAAAACCTTTAAATTCATCCCCTTTAAGTAAATCCTCTTCTTCTGCCCATTTCTCATAATGCTTAGGCTTACTCTTTTTGAAAGGATCTTTATAGCTTGGTAATTTTAGTAAAGATTTTAAAGTTTTCTTTTCTTTATTTCTTTTTATTTTATGTCGTTCTAATTTTGATTTATATTTTTTTGTAGGTTTCCCGTGCTTTATATAGTTATCTTCAAATTTAATTTCATTAAGCCTACTTAATATTCTATCTTTAAATTTATTTGAAAGTATAATTGGGGTTCCTTTTTTACCTCTAGCCACTAATTCTTCTAGCAATGGTATTGTATGTGTAGCTTTTGAACTACCTGATATAGGTAGATATATATCATTTACATTTATCATTTTTAAATCTTTAAGAGATAAGTTCCCCCTAACTCTTTCTTCAAATTCAAAGCGAGGATTCATCCAATTCAGATTATACTTTTTAGGTGGGAATTTCTTATATATATTGGGGCGTGTTTTCTGAAAACCAGATTCAGCAAATGGTTCAATTTTATACCCATACTTCCTTAATGAAGGCCTATCAAATATAAATGAGACATCTGTACCTACATGACCATGTGATCTTGTAAGATAACTTGGGTCTCTGGTAAGTGAAACTGCTGGTGAACCTGGTGTTAATTCATCCGCATAAAATTGCAACTCATCAGCACTTGATAATGTTTTCCCTTCGAGTTCTTTAATTTTTGCATCTATTGCTTTCTTAGAATCTCCTTTAAATGGCTTACCAGGAAACTCCCCCTCCCCTCCTTTAATTCTACCTTCTTTTAATATATTAAGAGCTCTATCACCAGTTGTGTGGTGTGTAAGAGGTGATGTTATACCAGCCTTTTTAACCATTTTAGCAATATCAGGAGCTTTTCTAGCTACATGTTTAATAAGACCAGCACCAGGTATCACTTCTAAAGCCAATTCTGTTTTTGTTTGAGGAGTGAAAAAATCTATAAACTCTTGTAATCCACGTTCTTGTTCCTTAGCTTTTATTGGGTCTTTATGCTGAGATGGAATCCAATCTGCAACCCTTTGCCCCAATGTTCTATGAGCGTACATAACTCCAGGATCATAAGTATTATCTAACTTTTCTTGTAACATTAAATTATCTATATTATTATGAACACCTGTAGATACAGGCTCTACAAATCCACCCTCTTGCTTACCTTCTGGTTTCTTATACCACTTATCGCTGTATTTTTCATGATATAATTCTTCTAAATTATCTGGATTTAATAAACCAGAGCTCACTGCTTTTGGTATCCACTCTTCCCCTTCATCGGTATATATATCTATTATATCATCATACTCTTTTAAAGCATCAATAAGTTCTGATTGACTTTTGCTTTCTTTATCAAAATAAATATCAAGTAAAGGCTTCCTAATTTTTTGTAAAGATGGTGAAACATCTCCAGTTCTGTAATAATGAGCTATTTCTCTTGGAAGCATCTTTAAAAAAATATTACTTTTATTAACCATATTTGGGGAAAATCCCAACTCATCAATAAATATATTATATGCTTGCTCAACACCTTTAGGGCTCCATGATTGCTTACTTACTTTAGATATATTTCCCTCTTCATCCCAATCAACTGGTCTCTGTAAATCATCTCCCATCATTTCTATTAAACTTTTTGTGTACCACGGAATCTTGTGTGGTAATTCTTGGCTATAATCACGCTCTACATCCCCACCATTTTGGTATTTATTCAGCCTTAATACGTGGCCAGTGTATAGATTCTTTAAAGAACTCATACTTGTATGCCTAGTATATGTAGTTGAGTAGATAACAAGCTTAGGTCACAAGGATAGTTACACTCACTTGTTACAAATAGGTTAGCACCATAGGAAGATAAACATTCTTCCCTTAGAACATTGAAGTCATTCTTCAATCCTTCTATGATTAAAACATCATCTTGGTCTGCCAAGTATGATTCATATGTATCGTGTAATAATCTTGTATCTAACATAGTTCCTAGTATCAATACTGCACTATCATAGCAATCACATATAGAAGCAGAGGAATATTCTAAAGCTTCTTGCTTTTCTGGTAATTCGTCTTGGCATCCTATTATTAAAATTAAAGATAATAAAAACCTCAACCTAATACCTTTTTCTTATATCTACGCATCTTGCGTTGAACAATTGCTCTAGCACTTATACTCTCTGAACTTATGGGAACCATTGGATGAGCTTCATTCCACAACCTTACACTAGCTAACGCTCTATCATAATCTTCAGGTTCGGAAGCTTTTTCTAATTGGTCTAATATATTAGATACAGCTCTACTTCTTTGGGCTGTTAATCTTTCTAATGTCATTCCTCGTGGCTCTATCCTCTTGCTTAATTCCCTAAGTGTTGAACCTCCTATAAATTTTGCAAATCTTGATGGTGCTCTTTTTAATGCATCACCTTGTAAGTTCTTGAAATCATTTTCCATTGGCGATAAAAATCTATCAAAGAAATTTTCAATATCTGAAGCAATAGGGGGGAATGTTATAAACTTCATAGCCCTAGTTAAACTACCACCTTCTTCTAAAGCAGCAGACCATACATCCCCAACTAGACCAAGACCTCCTGCGGCAGCTAAGTTATCTACGAGGTCTGTTAAGTCTTTGGGCCAAGTCTTTTCTGAACTAGGATCATAATAATCTTCGCCAGATATCCACTCTCTAGCAATCTTCTTAGCAACATGAACAAATTGACCACCTGCATAGCCACCTATTCCCAATCTAAGAAGAGGTAGTATATTACCATGAGCTATATCATGGCGTAAAACATCCTTAGTGTACTGAGCCTGCCTATATCCAAATCTCTTAAATTGTGTAAACATTTTAGTTCTTGGATTATTAAATATCAATGGGTCTTTAAGTATATCTCTTTGTAGCTGAGTGTTTCTAGCAAATCTTTCCATTGCACTCTTAATAACTTTTAAATCAGACGGATTTTTATAATTCAGTTCACCTACTTTCCAATCCACTCCCAACTCACCAAGCTTACTCTTTGCCCATTTCCTTCTTGATTTTGTCATACCCTTTGTAGACATCTTAAGTAAATCATCTACAAATACTTTAGCGGTAGCAGCGGCCATTATCTGGTTCATTTTATTAATACCTTTAAAGCCAGTATACTTCGCTAATCCATCTACAATACCGCTGGTTAAAGCAGTAGTCTCATTCATACCAAGCATTTCAGCTAACTGACTATAACTGGTAGCACCAGATTCTCTTATCATTTGCCTAACTTCTTTCTTTCTTAGTGATGCTAGACCTCTAAAGAATCTCCAATACCCAGCGTCCATTGCTGATGATATCATAGATTGAGTTACGTTAGGAATAGTAGCAAAACCTAAACCTATCTTAGTTCCAGTTTCCCATTCCATTACTTTTTTCCAAAGTTCTTTAACTCTAGGTGAGTAATTAAATTTATCACTAAATTCTATCAACCCTGTAGCGTGATGATGCAATTCTCTCATTATACTAGCATCTTGTGGAGACCGTCCCTCTACGTTCCTTATTAATGCATCAAACTTTTCACCTTTTAATCCAAACATATCTACTTGAGCAATTCTTCTAGATGCCCTACTTGCATATTGAGACATGAGTAATGCTAAGTTTCTTTCAAGGAATTCTACAGGCATTTTAGCAGTTCTTTTCATTTCAAGATTTCCAAATGTGCTAAATATATCATTATATATTGTCTTACCTACTAATGAATAAGCCTTCAATGCGCTAAAATCACCTTGCTTTCTATTAGCTTCTATTATCTGTCTAGTTTGTGGATTTAATTTATGCAATGATTTCTCTATAAGCTCATTCATAAATCTTGCTTGCTCTGGGTTATTCTTGATAAAATCGTCTACATTATTAAAAGTACTAAGCAAATCATCAATGGAAGAATTTGCGTTTTGTTTTTCCTTAAGATTATGTGCTTTCATTTGCTGTTTTATTAGACCAGATTCTCTTTCTCTTATAGTTAATAAGTCATCAAATACAATCTTCGCAATTTCTCTTTTCATTATCTGCGGAACATAATTCTCATAATAGCCAGGAATTTCAATACCAGATTCTCTAGCATGGTTAAACATTTTATCAGTAAACTTATTCCATTCAGGTAATTTACCAGCTTCTTTTAACTCTGTCATTCTTTCCCAATAAGCATTCTCAGCTTCCTTTCTAGAAAGCCCTCTGTCAAGCCACTCTTTCAATTCACTCTTGGGTGGTTTAAGGGTACCATTATTTAATGCGTAGATATCTGTCATATACTCACCAGTTAAGGCAACAGATTTATCTTGATACTTTGCAAGATCACGAACATATTTACGTCTAGCTGGGTCTTGAGTACCTCTCATTTCAGCAGGCATAACACCAGCTACTAATCCTTTGAAAGGTTTCGGAACCCATTCTTCTAAAAATGTATGTTTAAATACATCTTGAGTATCCCATCCATTGCGACGCATATCTGCTTTATATATTTGTAATTGCTTTTCTCTAAGTAAAGTATTCCTATATGAATTTAGATCAGCGGAATTCATTTCCGATAGTCTTAATTTTTTATTTTGAAGTGGGAGACCATCTGAACCTAATATAACATCATGAGATTCCTGACCAGTTATACCCTTTCTTCTTATCTGTGATGAAGCTTCATCTAAACCAAGTTCCTTTTCTAACTTTCTTATCCTATCATGGCTCATAGTAGTAATAGAATCGCCCATTAAACTCTTATCAGATAGCTCAAACTCGTTATGGAATTTTTCTTTTTTAATACTATATGATTTCTTGCCTTCCTTATCGTAGACCTTGTATGTCTTAGCAGTATCCATATTAGCCTGTGGCATTATATATACTTCACCGCCTTTATCAGACTTCCTAACCCATCTTTCCTTAGCTATTCTTCTTCTATCTGCTACATCAACACTTGCCTTAGCATAATCCATACCAAGTTTTTCACCAGGTATTTCCATCTTATACTCTGGTTTTAATTCAAATAATGTACCTTGCTCTCTGATTTGTTTTAATTTTTGAGGTGTTTTGAGGAATTGACTTACGCCTTTTATACCAAGTATCATTCCTGCGGTATGTAAATAATCTTGAGGTGTTGGCATCTCACCTTCCATTAATGGAGCACCTGTTCCAAATGTCCCTATCTCAGCACCCAATCTAGATAACTTACTTGCACCCCTAGCTGTTAAATAAGAACCTGTACCTGCGGTAACCCCACCAAGAACAGCCCCCTTGCCAAACTCTTTAACTACTTCACCAGGTTTTATCTCGCCTGTTTCAAGTTTTTGTTGTAATGCATTAGCAGCTCCTTGATAAGAGCCCAACATAAGAGTACCACCACCAACACTAGATGCAGCTTGGCGTGAAAAGTTAGCAACGCTATTGCTCGCTACCCTTCTAGCTATATCACTTCTTATGCCATTTCTTCTTAACTTATTAAAGATAGTTTTAGATAAGGTTTTCTTACCTAAAGCTGCGCCAACACCACCTGTAGCTAAAGTAAGAGCAAAATCAGCGGGCATAAAGAATGACAATATCTCAGAACCTAAGTCCTCTATAACACCAGGTTCATATCCGCTAAGATCAAATCTTTTTCTACCAGTTGCTATCTCTTGAGCCATTCCTTGTAAAGATTTATTATAACCAGACTTTATCACGTTTGGCATAGAATCCCATAGAGATTTACCGTACTCAGTATTATAATCCTCTAATTGATTTTTATAATGAGGAAACTTCTGTATAAGACTTGTATATAAGGTATTATCATCTACATCATTAAGATGTGGATATTTATCTCTATAAGTTTGTAATAAACTTTGTTTATTCATTACCACCTAATATATCTAAATTTAGTGTTTTCGTTTCCCATAGAGAATCAAAAAATGGAATCAAATATTTATCGTAACTTCTACCTTTATACTTCTCTCTAAATTCTTTCCGCAATTCATCATTAAGAAATCCTTCACTTGGATGATAAAATTGTGATACATAATCTTTAAGGTCACTTTTTTTAGCCTTTAATCTTTGCATCATAGTCCTATCATAATCTCTTCTACCTATGGTTGAGCCAGCTAAACTCATTCCAACTTCACTCTCTGTACCAGGCCTAATATATCTTTTCGCAAATGTTTCTATATCTTTTATATCTTTAGAAACTTTAGATAAAGCATATTTTGGAGAACTAACTTTTTTTTCAAGCCCTTCTCTTTTTTCTGGGCTAAAAACAGCTGTTAAAGTTTCAAAAAAATCAGGTTCCTCAAGATCAAGATTTTCATTACCAATTAAATCAGTAATATCACCAAGGGGATCTTCACCACCACCTCCAGATATACCAATTCCACCATACTCTCTTATACCTGACATAGTAGTCTCTATATCATTTACTAAATTATTATATGCTTCAGTTCCAGCCACTGCTGTTTTCAATTGGTCTAATTGTCCAGCTAAAATTGTCTTTCTAGCTTCATATTCCCTTTCCTTACCTTTTGTTATTTGACCTATTTCACCAAGCATTATCTGATTTGCAATTGCATTGGGGTCTCTAAATAACATAGATTTAAGAGTGCTTGCAGAAAACTTATCAGACAATCCAGGAGCTAGAGTTTCTAATGCGGTTACTGCTGAATTTAACTGAGAATTTCTTCTATTTAAATTCTTTTCTCTTTGTTTCGCTATAGCAGAAAGTCTAGGATTATCTGTAGTGTATGAATCTAGGAACTCAATAGCGCCTTCCATATCGCCAGTTTCTAAAAGTGGAGCCAATGCAAGATCAAAATCTTCTTTAGCTCTATTAAATTTCCTATCTTCTTGACCTTGATTAAATACTAAAGTTTGGCGCTCATCTAATGCAGCTTGCCTTCTATTTGCTATACGTGTCTGTTCTTGATTAAAATCAGTTTGCTCTTTAAGTTCATCAAATCTATCTTGTTCTAAACGAACTCTAGCATCTGCTCTTCTATCAGCTTTACGAGCTCTGATTTCTTCAGGAGAATAGTAATCCCCTAAAGCAGAAGCTAGAGAATCTAGAGCAGACATAGGCTCTTCCTGAATTAGTTGAACTCCAGGTCTTCTTATTACATCGTATCTAGTTGCCATATTTATTCACCTTGTTCCTTTTTCCACTGATGAGCCATTCCATCATACACCCAATTTTCACCATTTGTATCTGTGTATGATGCTCCATCAGATGGTTCTCCATAACCTTCATATCCTGGAGGGTTATTTGCGGGATCATATTCAGGACTATCTGCTTCTATAGTACCTTCAGCTCTATCTAGGTCATAGAGCAATCCAGTTTGTTCTTTCGTATAGTCTTCACGCATTCCACGTATATCTTCAAATAATCCTCTATATTCTTTTTCACCTGCTCTTTCTTGAGCACCCATCAAGCTAGATAAAGTATCCTCTACCCCAGCTTCTCTTGCACCCATACCAG
>TARA_R100000808_G_scaffold12433_1_pt1 | contig 30609 bp, 44 predicted proteins | sample TARA_R100000808 | Tara Oceans TARA_R100000808 (sample SAMEA2622852) | marine metagenome | biome: marine biome (ENVO:00000447); feature: marine epipelagic mixed layer (ENVO:xxxxxxxxx); material: "saline water (ENVO:00002010), including plankton (ENVO:xxxxxxxx)" | depth 140 m | reverse complement strand
AGTTAAAGCATTAGGGCATAATGTAAATACTCAATATAAATTTTTTGGAATGTATGATATGAGCCCTGCAGATGGTGTTCATCACCCATTAATCGTAAACCCTATAATGTATGATAGTGCAACTTGGGGTGCAGGTGCTATGAATGGAGCTAATTGGGGATCAAATGGAACAAATCCAGTATTAAGTTTAACAGTTGCTTCTGGATCAAAAACATACTCCGCAGTTGTTTGGATTTTACAAGATAATATAACAATAGATGAAGTTGCATATATAATGACTGCAGATGGCTCTGCTAGTGCTAATCTTCATTTAATGCAATATAATGTAGTTACTGGAAGTGGATCAACTGCTGGAGATTTATCAAGCGGAGTAGTATTAGCACAAACTGGATCTGCTTCTGATAGTTTAAGCCCTATAACTATTGGAGATGATAGGGCATCAAATGGAACATTAACAATTAATCAGGCAAATGTTGATGGCGGCAAAGCTATTGTTGCATTTGTTGAAGAAACAGATGGAACTGATGATATATCAGTGCAATTAAGTTTAAAATATCATTTAAGGTAAAGGAATAATTATGGCAAAAAAAGTTGCAATAGATTTAAATATACAAGCAGATGGATCATATAATTGCAGTTCAACAAAAACATATACAGATCAGTTTGTTGTTGATCAAGAAGTTACCTATGGAGCTGCATCAGGTGATGGGTTTCAAACACTTTCAAGTTTTAGCAAAGATTTAGGAGCATTAACTACCCATAATGCAAAAGCATTAGTTATTAAAAATACTGGAAATATATGTGCTGAATTAATTTTATCTATGCAATCTTATAAAAATTCTAGCTCTGTTGATGTTGTTAATAATGATAATGTAGGATTAACTGAAGCTAGAAATAAAAGAAAAATATCAACTTTATTACCAGCTGGTGATTTTATTTATTTACCAAATTCTCGCTATGTAGCATATGATAATGATGCTGCTGCTACTGTAGAATCAGCATCTTCTGCTGCAGTTGGATCAATAGGAATAGAGCCAAAAGATATTAATAGTGGAAATGAATATAGAAAAGCAGCAGTTATATCTGGAACTACATATGCAGGTGGATCAGATGTTTTAATTGATGGAACTGTTTCAGATACATCTGCAACTGCTTTTGTAGTTGATGATGGTAGCTGGTTTAAAACTGGAGATTTATTAATTTTAGGCAATACACCTGATGAAGTGGTTGAAGTTGTTTCAGTATCAGGAACTACGGTTAATATTAAAAGAGGATTATTAGGGACTGATGCTGGAGCTATAACTAATAATGAAGAAATAAATTATTTTTATGGTAATGAATATTTACCTTATGATCAGGGAAAATGTCAAACTGATGCTAGTGGAAAGTTTAAGCAAAGAGGTGCATTTTTTGGTTATGGTAGAACTGCAGATAGTTTGGTTGATGGATTGGTGCCCGGATCTGTTGTTATTGGACCTTTCTATTCTGAAGGTGGTTATTTAGATTTTGGATTGAGTGGAATCAAGCCCTCTGACAAAACTGGCTTAAGCGCATCTACAACTTATACATTTCACATAGTAGTAGATGAATTTAATAATGGAGGAATTGATTCAACCTCTACAGAAACTGCTATTGCATTTACAACAGATTCAAGTGATACAACATTTGCTGGATCTTCAAATGCAGTAATTCCAAAAATACAAGCAGTATTTGATGAAGAATATTATGGAAGCGGTGGATTAGCAAATAAAAAAGTTACAATAAATTTGCATAGAGGTGATATAAGAATACAATCACATTCTAACCATTCAGAAACAAGAGTAGGGATTGCAAATGTTTCAGGAACTACACCTTTTGATGTTGGAAGATTTCCATCACTAGCATCTGGAGTTCCTAAATTGCAAGGATCTAATCACGGAGGAGGAACAACAGACACAATTTGCTATGGACCAGCATCAAGCCTAGCCCCTGAAACTATGGAAGATAAAACTACAAATAAAGAGGTTACAAATATAAATGCTTTTTTATTAGATGATGGAAATGGAAATTTATTACATAATGGAACTAAAGTTGGTTGGGTTGACTACGAGAAAGGACATTGCGAATTTACACACTTGCCTAATTCGGAATTTAAAATTTACGGACAATCTCATTCTGCACATTCTGGAGGAGTGAGCTATTTAGTAAATGGAATAAATACTATTGAATCTATAATTGCTAAAAGTGTTAATAAAAAAGAAAATGCTAAATTACAACTTATATTATTAGGATAAAGGATAAATAATGGCTTCAGATTTTAAATACGCTAGTGTTTCAGATTTTCACAAATATTTTAACAGAGTTAATGATTTTGATTCAAAGGTGCAAATATTTCCTAGTTTAACATCAGGGAATTTGCATTTATTTAGAGATAGTGGCTATGCAGACACTTTATTTGTTAATGGTGAAGAATTAGCTGCTGCTCAAGGATCTTCAGGAGCAGTAGATAGCAATGGAGAGTGGTTTTATGCAAGTGCTACGAATCAGGTTGAATATTACAATAGCAATTATTCATCTACTACAATTAATGAACAAGTTTTTGAAATTGGGCAAGATTATACCTCATATTTGGAACAAGTTTTGGTTGATGCTTCTATGGAGTTGCATAATTATTTAGATGCTAGATTTTCTACACCTTTACAACAAACAAAATTAATAGATACAAATACTGCTGCAGTTAGTGTAGCTGAAGAACACGATCCAATAATAAAAAAAGCAACTTGTTGGCTGGGAGCATCAAATATAATTAGATCTAAAGAAGGATCATCAGAAGAAGCTGATTATTATTTTGCATTAGTAACAAATTCAGAAAGAACTGGAATTATAGATAAATTAAATGATGGGATTTATAAATTATCTTTTGAAACAGATGCGAATGATAAAAAAGGATCTATTAGATATAGAAATACAAGTGGAACAATGGATATTGTAGAACTTGGTGGAGAATATCAAGGTGAACTATATGATTTACTTAAAATAGAAATAGAAGATTCAGGTGCTTACGGAGTGGGAACATTTAAAGTTCATTCATACGGAAATGATAAATTATTTGGAGTAACAAGCAATACAAGAAAAATAACTGGAGGGTTGCAAGAAATATTTAATGGCTTATATGGAAGATTTCAAGGAGCAAGTGCAACAGATGGCGATATTTGGGAAATTGAAGTTTTTGGAAATCAAAGAAAGCAAACCAATAAATCCAGCAAAACAATAGAATTAACTAGAAGATAATGGCTGTAACTTATAAAAATACTTGGAAAAATATATTAATTGCATTGATGGGCAAAATTAGATCAGAAATGAAATGCCCAGTATATGATCACAATTCTATAAAAACTAAAAGCAATCAGTTTATAAAAGTTATACCAACTGGATCTACTTTAGTTGATGTAGCATCACATATGGAGATCAGGGAATATAATATTCAAATAGAATATTATTTTTTAAAACGAAATAATAATCAATTTCAAAATTATGTTTTAAATCAGGTTTCTATATTAGAAGCATTAGTTCACGATAATTTAACATTGACTTTAGCAGATGATAGTGAGTTAATTAATATGACACTTGATGAATGTTTATTAGATCAAGAAACAGAAGAAGAATTAGCAGATTATTATTTGGCTCAATGGAGTTTATCAGGAACACATTTTGGAAATATAAGTTAAAAAAATCAGGAGATATAAATGAGAGTAAAGGGATTAGTGGATAAATTAAGAGTTTTAAATGTTAATAATGTTCCTTGCACGAGCAAAGAGTTTGATCAGTTAAGAGAAGGAATAGAATTAGCACTACCAAGAGAAATAGCAGAACGAATGTCTGCTATGGGTTTGGTAAAAATAACAGACAATAACAAAACTAATAAAAAAGCGAAGGAGAAATAAAAAATGTCAATAGATACAGTTGTTAGACCTATTAGTGATGTTAGATGTGGAATACATTCAGAAGCAAACTTCGGACAAGGTGGAGATAATGATGGAACGGACGGACAAGCTTATAGACAATTACCAATGTTGCAAGTAACTAAACCCACATTTAATATTTCAAGAGAATCAAGATTACTATCAGGCAGAGGATTAGTAAGGCATAAAAATGATACAATAATAAATGCAAGAGGTGGAACAGTTACAATGCCTTTTGATTTTGTTGCTACACCAACATTATTGGCTCAGCATATTACTTGTGTTACACAAGAACATTCAGAAGGCAGTAGTGTTCATACATCGCAAGTAGGTGGGCAAGGATCAGAGGTAGCACAAGTAGGTGGATCAGTTAGTTCTGGATTACCTCATACTTTAAATATTGCATATAGTCCACAATCATCAGGTGGAACTAGAATTGCTGGTGGTATAGTTTCAGATTTAAGCATAAGCGGTGACTATGGAACTAATGGTGGTTATGTTAATTGTAGTGGAAATTATTTTTCTGGATTTAGCAACCCACTTGCTGGAGCAACATCTTTAGAAACAGATTTTACTCACGCTAATTGGACAAGTGTAGAAAATACTACCTTTTTGAATATGGGCAATATGGCTACAAAGACATTAACAGTTGAGGGAAATGCTGCACAAGATCTAGTTTTAAAATCATTTAATATAGATATTGCAAATGGTGTTAATAGAGTTGGCTGGAATACTAATGGAGATGCAGAATGTTATGCATTACCAGAATATGCAGTAACTGGTAGTATAACAATTAAAATGGACGAAAATTTTGATTATACTGCTGGAACAAATGTTATTCAAGATTTTTTAGATGGTGATACATTGAAATTAATTTTAGAGTTTGGATCTGGAATTAATGCTGCTGGCGAAGCTAAATTTACAGTTAATTGTCAATATACTGGAGATCCAGCTCAAGATATTTCAGAGAATGGAATATTTCATACATTAGCATTTGAAGGTGTTGATGCTGGAACAAGTAGTGGTGATGAAGCATTTAAAAGCGAAATATATAGTTCTGAAGCAATCGCAGATTGGTAAAAATAACTTAAACTAAAAAGAGGATAAGGGAATGGAAAAAAAAGTAATTGACGAAAATGGAAAATTTAAAACCTTTACAATGAAAGTAAAGGATTGCACTCTAGATGAAAGAGAAGAAATAAACAATATGATCTTTGATCAGAAAGCAGATAAAAATTTTTCTTGGTTTTTGAAAGTTCTGGAAATTGGAACTGATTACACCAGAGAGCAAATAAATGAATATAATAATGAACAAATATTTGCTATGGCTGGTGTTGTTATTAGTAGTATCAATAAAAAAAAATAGAAAAAATAATATTTGATATAAATGTAGTTGTTTCACTAAAGGGTTTACAAAATGGTGGAGACAATAATTTTAAATATCCTTATCAAGCATTATGCCCAGTAACCAATACTACTAAAACATTTAATAATATTAATGATGTTTATGATGAATTATTATTATGTGCTAAAGAATTGGAGGATAAAGGAATAGTTGATGTAGCTGAAACATTGTATATAGAGCATTTTATGTTTAGCAACACATATGAATTACTCGATAAAAATATACAACAAAGAATTAAAGAATATAATTTTTGCAAAGCATTCAATTGTCCGCCTTATCCTACTATTAAAGAAACACCAATAAATCTAATTGATGAATTTTTAAATATTGAACTTATAACACTGCAACATTCTAAAAATAAAATAAAAGAAAAAAATGGCAACAAAAAATAAACATATTATAGAAGCTGAAGCTCGTGGTTGGAATAAAGCTCAGAGAAAAATTAAAGGAACGAGTGGATCATTAAAATCAATGGCTAAAGCTGCTGCTGGAGTAGCTGGAGCAATTTATGGTGCAAGAATGTTGCTTGATGGATTAAAAGCATCAGTTAAAGCCTTTGCTGCTCAAGAAATGGCTGAACGGAAATTAGAAACTGCATTGAAATCTACTAAAAATGCAGTTGGATTAACTGCTTCAGAATTAAAAGGAATGGCTAGTGCCTTACAAAGAACTACTAGATTTGGAGATGAAGCAATATTAGGTGCTCAATCTTTGATGCTAACATTTACTAAAATTGGATCTGATGTTTTTCCTGATGCTATTGAAACTGTGCTTAATATGAGTGAAGCTATGGGAACTGGTTTAAAGGAACAAACCATTCAATTAGGAAAAGCATTAAATGACCCAATTCAAGGCATATCAGCATTGTCTAGAGTAGGCGTGCAATTATCAAATGATCAAAAAGAATTAATTCAGGATTTTATGGATCTGGGCGATACTGCTTCTGCACAAAAAGTTATTTTAGATGAATTAGAAACTCAGTTTGGTGGAATGGCTACTGCAGTTGGAAGTGAAACATTACAAGGCAGTTTAGATCAGATGACAAATACATTAGGTGATATGGCTGAAAAAATAGGTGAGCAATTATTACCATATGTCAAAGGATTTGCTACTTTTGTTGAAGGAATAGCAGAAAATTTTGGAGTATTTGCTTCAAATATTCACGAAACAAGTGATGAAATGAAGGCAGAACAAATTCAGGTTAATATGCTTGGAAAAGCATTGATTAAATATAATCAAGATCAATTTAGAAGAAATTTTTATTATGATGAATTAAGAAAAATTGCACCTGAAGTTGTTGATGGTTTAGACAAAGAAAGTTTTGCATTACAAGATTTAAAAGATAATTTAGATGACTATAATGATTCTGCTAACAAAGCAATAAAAAATCAAATTTGGCAAGAAATTATAAAACATAATGCAGAAGAAATTGCTAAAACTATGAGAGATTCAGCAAGAGATGCTACTCATATTATTGCAGATTTTGAAAAATTAAATAAATACCCACAAATAGATGTTGATATTGATATTGCAGACCCTGATGTGAGTACAATGGAAGCTGCTATTGCAATGCTAGATGAATTTTCAAAACCTTATTATGAAGATGATGAAAGTTGGGTTAAGTTATTTAATAGAGATGTAAAAGCTTTTAATCAAGAATTAAAAGAAATGGCTGGCGAATTATTGTATCACCAACCACGACCTAAATGGGATCCACTAAATCCTTTTGGTTTAGATGATTTACGAGATAATGGAGCAACATATGAAAGAGAATTGGCGGCACTATTATGGGATTTTACCCAACACCTTCGGGAATATAGTATGCAAGAAAATGTTATGTTGCCAACAATGACTTTTGACCTAGAACAAGCTCAAAGGAATTTAGATGAATTTATGCTATTATGGGGATTGGAAGATTTAGACGATCCAGATAAAACAGATCCACCAGATCCGTTAAGTAAATTCACAGAAGAAGATATAGAAAAAGCAACGGAATTATTTCAAAAATATACAAACAAATATGGAGATGCTGCTGGGGATTTAGTTAATAAAAGTTTAGAAGCACAAAAAGATGCATATTTGAGTTGGTATGAAGAAAATAAAGAAATGCTTGAAGATTCCAATGCAAATCATTTAGCAATTATAGATGGATTTGATGCTAAAATTTTAGAAAGAGATACCAAAAAACATCAAAAATTATTAGAACAATTTGAATCATTTAGTGCAACTGCAAGATCACGAAATGATGAAGCAGAGCAAGAGATGTTGACTGCTTTTGATGAAAATTCTACTTTATTTGAAGAAGCTAATATAACTAGAAATGATATTGTTGATTATTATTCAGAGCAACGAAAAGAAATAGATGCAAATGAAACTGCTGCAGTTGAAGCTGAAGCAGATGCTAGAATTGCTGCGATAGAAAATGAACAAAAAAGACGAAGGGGTTTTACAGATAAAATGGCTAGTGATTTTCAAAGTTGGGGAGAATCTAGCAAAAAAGCATTTCAAGTTTATAAAGGTATAGCAATAGCAACAACCTTGATTGATACATATAGAGCTGCTACTGCTCAATGGAAACATTATAGCACAGAATACCCAGCCCCTTGGGGACAAATTTTGGGAGCGGCAGCCTTTACTGCTGCAGTTGCTCACGGAAAAGCACAAGTTGATCAGATTTCAAGTGCTCAGCCTAGAGGATATAGAGCTGGTGGTGATTGGGTAACAGATGGAGAAGAATTAATTAGAGTAGGTGAGGGAGGTAGAGAGAGAGTTACTATTACACCTCTGGAAGATGTAAACTTGGAGGGAGGAACTCAAGGGATTACATTAAACATTTCTGGAAATGTATTAACAGATACATTCGTTGAAGAAAATGTTGTTCCTTCATTAAGAGAAGCATTAAGGCAAGGAGAAACGATTGCTTGAACTCTCTAAACAATTTAAAAATGATGTAATTTCACCAGAACAAACTTTAATACCAGTTGTAATAATTACCGATAATGAAGATAATGTTTTACATAGTTTGTCAACACATAGATTAAAATTAAATGATATAGTTACATTACCTATAATTAAAAAAGTATCTAAAGTAAAAATAAATACAGATTATGATCAAAAAAAATTAAAAATAAATACCTTTAGATGTGATTTATATAATTATGTGGATTATAAAGATAAATTTGCAGAATTAAATGATATTATATTAAATAAGATTTATTTATTTTATAAATCGCCTTCAACTAATAATATTAATTTTTCTTCTGAATTAACTGATTATGATTGTGCTATGATTTTTTCAGGTGTGATAACTAGATTAGAATCTAATGAAGAAAGCATTGCAATTTTAGGAGAAGATTCAACTCAGCAAAAGATTGCAAATAAACAAATACCACATACCACTATTGATAAATTACCAGATAATATTCAGGATCGTGTTTTAAGAAGATATAAAAATAATGATAAATTAACGGTGCCTATGGTATTTGGGAAAGTAGATAAATCACCAACATTACCATATATAGATCCTAATGATGATAGAACAATGAATGTAATGTTAGATATTCACCCAACAACTGCTACTCATAAAACTGCAAAACTACCATCAATGTTTACTTCAGATTTACCAATGAATAATATTTATTATTTATATATAAAAAATGAAAATGATTATTTAATCTGGGATCATTTTGAAACAACTGCAAATTTACAAGCATACCCATATTCCAGAGTAACAGTAGGAAACAGGTTTGGTGATAATGTTAATTATTTATTACCTGAAATACAAGAAGAATTGCAAAGCGGAATTAATTTATGGGATATACAAGGTTTATCAGTTAGGTTGGTTGAAAATGTTGGAGCTGGAACTGGATCAGTTTTAGATCTTGCTAATTTACAAGTGAATGAAGTTTTAGATCATAATTTTACAAATATTGAAAAAATAAATGACAATGCTGGTTATAGAAAAATATGGTATAGAGATACAGATCCAATAATAAATGCAACAACTGATTATGTCAATGCTTTAGATACTGGTGTAATCAATTATAATTCTAGTGATCATAATGTTGGCGAGGGTAGATGGTTTTTATTAAAGATGGAACGAGGAACAACTAATGTTTTAAAAAATTTATATGTTAATGGGCAATATATTGGAAATACATTTGTTGCAAGTAATTGGAATATAACTACTGGAGATAATGCTAGTAATAATAGCACTTTACCTAGCACAAGCACTGGAACTGGTTTTTTTATAGCACCTTTAGTTGCATCAGTTTGGAAAGATAAAATAAAACCAAGATTAGAAGATATTGGATCAAGTCAAACAAACAATGCTTGGAGAGATGTTTTAAATTGGTTATTAATACAACGAAGCGAAGATTTACAAGAAGACCCAGATGATGTAACAAATGATTATGCACCTAACAATGATCCATATAAACATACACCTTTATTATTAGAAGATACTAATACTGAAGATTATCAGAGCAAATATTTTGGTGGCGGTGGATCTTCAGATGAAAATTTATTTTGGAAAAAAGTGCAGGGCTTATATTATGGAGATTCAGGAGCAGATGATCGAGTTTTATTAGAGCCAGCAAATAGTTTTGACTATATGTTAATGTTTGAATTTTACCCTAAAGATTTAAGGCATAGCGGTAGTAGTTATAAACAAAAACTTAAAATGGATAATATTGGATTTTTACAATCTGTGCATATTCCAGATGTAAGAAATGAAGAAATATTTGCATCAGTAACTGGAAGGCATAGTTTTTATTATACAGAAGAAATTCACGATTCAAGTTTAGAAGAATTATTATATGCTCAAAATAATGCTATTCAATTATGGCTCGGAGTTGATGGAGAATACCCTGATTTTGAAACGATTTATGAACAATTTGAAGCTACATTAAAAGAAATACATTATAATAATGGAGTAGTAAATGTTTACCCAACAGAAAATGATATTCATTCTGCTTGGGAAAATAATTTTATAGAAATATCTGATGACAGTGCAGTTTATTTAAATTATGTAACATTTAGAAATATAGTTTATTTAGGTTGGAAAAAAATATTTGATATGTGGCATAGGTTGTATACTATGGAAACTGGAATGGGGCAAATTCTAGAAAATGATCCAGATTTAAAATACCAATGTTTCAGACCTATGTTTGAAGGAAATTTTTTAGAGGTTTATTTTAAAATGATATATTCATCTCTATATGATTTAAGATATGAAAATGATCAGATGGAATGGGGAATGGGTAAAAATGCAAGTGATTGGGATTTTACAACTGAATTTATTAATCCGAATTGGCTAATCGTTGAAGAAACAGAAGCATATGGACACAATGCTGACCAATATGATGATGATATATTTGGACATATTATAACCTCAGAAGATATAACTACTGATACTTTTAATTGTGATCCGTTTTTTCAATTTGGTGGGATACCATTTCTGGGGGTATATGATCAGCTTATGAGTGGGCAGTTCAATTTATTGGCTTATTTATTAGGCTATTCACCAATTGGATCTTTTCAGGTTGGTAATTTAATAAATGATTACGATTACTTAGGTGCAGTAAGGCATATAGTAGATCAAATGGTTTACGGTTTTAATGCATCTATATATACTAGCATACGAAATATTGTCGGCTGGAGTGAATGGAGTGAGCCAACTGGAGAAACTGAATATTTGGGAGCAGGTGTCTGGGCTGATATATTAGAAACTGTATATGCACCACCGCTGCATTCTTTTATTACTGATAATAGGAGTTTATTTGGTTGGTTGCATAATAATGAAAGTGATGAACATATAGATTTATATGATTCATCTTTGGCTGCGGTATGGAGCCAACAAATAATGGGATTAGAATCATTTACTCTGCAAACTGATGGGATCATTGATAAACCAGCTGACATTGTAATAAATTTATTGACCTTTGAATTAGGCTATGGTAGAGTGCACGAGGCTCAAGACATTTTAACGACATTTAATGTTTATCCAGATTATACAAAATTTGATACTAAATCAATTGAAGAAAGCAGATCAGCACATAGTAATTTTAAAATGGGATTTGCAATAAATGAAAAAATTGATAGCTTAAAATTATTAGAAGAATTTTTACAAGAAACAAAATCATACCCTAAATTTACTGGAACTGGAAAATTTGGTTTGATTACTATTAATGAAAAATATACAGAAGATGATATAGATAGAGTTATTAATGAAGATCATATTTTAAGATATAAAATGAGCAAAACTAAAGTAGAAGATATTATTACCTCTTGCAAAATGTTTTACAGATATGATAATGGAAATGACAATTACCCAATGGCTTCCGATAAAATTAATATAGAAGATTTGATTTATGATTATAATGGTTATGAATATTATGGCTTAGAGCAAAATGTTGATGGCTATAAAGAATTTGAATTAAGATACCATACAGAAAATGAAACGGTTGAAGAATTTCAAAAATATAAATTATTAAATGAGTGTAATGTTCATAATATTATAGATCTTACATTACCATTAAATTATATTGATATTATGGTTGGCGATAAAATTCATATACCATTAATTAATAATGAGAGAATTTATGGAATGGATTATAGCAAAGTAAGTTATTTAAATGGACAAGCTATTTACCCATTATGGTTGGTAATGAGCACAGATATTAGTGAAAAAGAAATAAAAATAAAAGCCTATCAATTACATTATTTAGGCGTAGATGGTGATCACGGATATGGATCTGATTATGATATAGTGGGCAATATGAATCAATATCATTCATCATTATTATCTGGAAATGGAAGCCCTTTGCCTAATTGGAATTATAATGCTCTAGCAAATGTTCATAATGATCTAGAAATTGCATATGGTGATATTACTGCTGATGGAATAATAAATGTAGTTGATATAATACGAGTAGTAAATCATATAGTTGGAATAGAATATTTAACCGCATCAGAACAAGATAGAATAAATAATATTAATTTAAATACTGGAGAACTTACTAACAATGATTATGATGCTATAAATGTTGTTGATGCAGTTGCTTTGGTGAGCTATGTTTTAGGAGATTAATTTGATAAAAATTTTAAAAAATAAAGTTGTTATAGAAACAGACATTGAATTTTATGGCTTAGAATTAGAATATATTGGCAATTTATCTATTGAAAGTTTATTACCTGAAGATTATTTAATATCGCAAGGAAGAAATAAAATTATTATTTTAAAAATCAATACTAGATCAGAAATTATAATTGATCTATTTAATTATTTTGGATCTGCAGTAATTACAAAAGCAAAACTAGTTACTAGATCAGCAAAGAAAAAATATAATTTAAAAATAAATAGAGAAGCTTTGCAGATGTGGAATAGCATTGAATCAAATTGGGAAGATATGACTCTGAATTGGGAAGATTATGAATTTGAAGGCAGAAACGATGATATAGTTGATTTAAATACTAAATATGAATTTGATAAAGAGGCTGGAACTGCTGAATTAGTATCTAATCCCAAATTAATTCCTAATAAAAAACCTCAAAAAAGACCAATGCATCGCAAATTATCAGGATTATATACAAAGGGCAATGAATTTAAAAAAGCAACGAATTTGGCTAATTATGTTGGTTTTTATTTTGTGGATCTGGTAACAAAAAAAGTTTATACTAAAAGCGGAGATGAATTAATAGTTTATAAAGAAAAAAAATTAACAAGGAAAGAAGGCACAAATGGCTCAAGGACATCACCAAATAGTTACTAAACCAAGACTTTACACATCTTATCCTTTATTTTTATATGCAAGTGGAGGCTTGAATAGAGTTAGAAATTATATTGAGGGTGTAGAAAATTTAACAGATGATCAATTATATAAATTAATAATTTTAGATCCATCAGATCAGGTGGAGATTGAAATGCCAGCAACTAATAATTGGTTAGGTTGGAGAATTTTGCCAGATTCATTTACATATGATTATGAAAATGATCCAAATTTAGTTTTTAATGCAGATAATAGTTATGCAATGTTGTTAGGACATAATTTAAATAGTGCTAGTACAAGTACTTGGATAACATCGTGGAATGAATTAAATGATGCAACATTAACTGGTGAAAATGCTTTGACCATAGGATCTGAAACAATACAAAATTATACAAGTGATAATTCTGTGCCCAGCTATGATGGCTGGAGTTGTTGGAAAATATCAGAACAACCATCTATTGAATCTAAATGGATCGGTTTACGATTAAAAAAACAAGATTTAACTAATGATATACCAGTAAAAATCGGCAGTTTAATGTTTGGAAAATATTTTGATCTGCCTCAAAATTGCGAACTAAATACAAAAGTAGATTTTGAATATGGGAATAAAACAAAAAAATCAATTTCAGGAAAAACAATAAGCTCATCACATTGGAATAAACCAGATAATTGGATAACAGAGCCTTTTGGATTAGGTAGTGAAAATGTAGATAATCCGTTTAGAAGAAATGGAAGAAGAAAATGGGCTATTAATTTTACAAGCTTATTACCAAAATATGTAACATCTCAAAATATGATGCTAAATAGCAATGGCTATGTTGCACAAGATAACCATTCTACTGGTGCTGATGGTGAATCTAGTTTATATAATGCATATAATGGAGTTGATTTTTATACAAATTGTGTAAAAATGACTATGGGCGGTCATTTACCAATGGTTATGTGCATTGATCAAAATGATAAATCGCCAAGTAATTGGGCAATAGTAAGAATGGACAAATTTCAAGTAACACAGAAAACTCCCAATTTATATAATTTTAAAATCTCACTAACCGAACAGATCTAATCCCCCCTTATCCTCTTATACTCTGGGTTAGATAGGAAACCCTCTTTAATTAGAGGGTTTTTTATTATATAAAGTTAAAATTATTTTAATTAATTACTTGACTGGTAACCTATTTATTCATAACTTAATAACAGAGAATATGGTGTTACATTTAATAAATCAGGAGAACGAAATGAAAACAAAAAAAGTATTAAAAAAAGTATTTATGGTAGGATTCTCAAGCTGTCCCTTTGGAGAGGAAACCATACAAGAGGTGTCTTTATTTGGAGAATTAAAATGTGAATCACAACAGCTTTTATCTTTTATAGGTGCCAAGCATTTTGATACAGAAATTGAGGCAATAGAATTTATAAAGGAAATAGGAAGACCTGCCTGCATTATACAAGAGGTGTTTATTTGGGAAATAGTTGAGGAGGCAAAATAATGGATCTAAATAAAAAATTAAATTTAAAATTAAAAGATGCTTCTCATTTAGTTACTAAATGGGAATGTGCTGGAAATCACAATGTTTTTTTGAATTTTGATTCTGTGAGAGATATGATAAACATTAAAGGTTGCTTAGATGATTCTGGTTTATTTATAGCTGATATAGTGGTTGATCGTAGGCAATCAAATGGAATCTGTGCAAGGTTGAGAGTTAAGGAGCTTAATTAATGAATTTGGGTTGGATCAGTTTACATAGAAAAATATTAGATAATCCAATACTAACAAGAGGCAAGGTTTATAGTAGATTTGAAGCATTTGTTTATATGTTATTAAAAGCAAATCATAAAAAAAATAAATGTGTTATTGGTAATAATATAATTTATGTTGAAACTGGGAGCTTTATAACATCACAAAAGAAATTAATGTTTGAATTTAAATGGGGAATTTCTAAGCTTAGAGGATTTTTAGAATTATTACAAAATGATCATATGATTAAAATAGATTCTAATTCCTATTCAACTATGATAACTATAATAAATTATGATACTTATCAGAATTACCAAATTGAAAATAAATCACAAATAAAACAGAAACAGATTAAAAATAAATCACAAACAATAACTAACAATAAAACTAATAAAATAAATAATGCAAATAATATAACAGAGGAATATTTTATAAATCAAGTTAATAAAATTATTGAATCTAATGAATTAAAATATGATCAGGTTATGATAAAAGATTTTTGTAGTTATTGGACTGAAAAAAATATTGGTGGTTTTAAAATGAGATTCCAAAAACAAAATACCTTTGATATTAATAGAAGATTAAAAAGATGGTATAGTAATGCAAAGGATTGGGATCATAAACAAAAAAAATTAGATCTATCTAAATTCAAAACAACTACAACTAATAAATATATTGGTTGGTGTGATAAATGCAATATTAGTGGTTTTTATGAAACTTGGCAAGTGTCTGGAGATAGTAGATGTTGCAATTCTAAAATAAATTATAAAAAGAAATAATAGATAATATGAGTGAATTAAAATTTATAGATGTTTGGAATATATTAACTGAAAATTTAACAGAAGATGAGAAGCAATGGGTTTCTGATAATATGTCAATAGAGGAAATAATAGATTTATTTGTAAAAATAACTAAATAGAGGATATTATGCAAAGCAAAAAAAATAAAATAAAAAAAATGATTAAAGATTATTATAATAAAGAATTTTTAGATTTTCAAGATCAGGATTTTATTGGAATATATTCAGGAAATGATTTTGATTATGCGATAATGAGAAATAATGGGTATTATACACAATTTGCGATTGATCTAAATAGAAATCAAATTGGAATACCTTTAACTACAAGCAAATAAGAGGATACTACTATGGATATTAAAACACTAGGACAAAAATATAACTTAAATGGCGAAATTGATTTATGGAAATGCCATAATAGTTGGATATTAACCCACGATGCAATAACTAAAATTGCAACCATTGAAAAAATTAAATTATCTAAAATAGAATCTATTTATCAAAGTGAAACAAGCTGCAGATTTTTAGTTACTATGGTTAGGGAAGATGATGATCAGAATGTGGTTGATAGCATTACATCAGTTGGAGAAGCAGATAAATCAAATTGTAAACAAAATTATTTATCTTGTATGGCTGAAAAACGAGGCATAGATAGATGTGTTTTAAAGTTGATTAATGCATATGAATATGGTGTATATAGTGAGGTAGAAGCAGATGATTTTAAAAAAAATAAACCAGTAAAATCTAAAACATATTATTCTGAAGAATTTAATGTTTCAGATAATATAGATATAGATTGTGCTATTAAGGAGGGCAACTAAATGAAAATAGCTAGAATGAAAGTTGGCGAATGGGGTAAATTAAGAGCATTTTTTGATGTAGAAACTACAGAAGGTATTGTTATTAAAGGTTTCAAATTGATTGAAGGAATTAATGGAATTTTTGTTAGCAATCCATCAGTTAAAGATGATGATGGAAATTATCAGGATCAGGTTTTTTTACGGAAACCAACAAAAGATGTTTTAACTGAAATGGCTTTAAAATGCCATAAACAAAATGGAGTAACTGATCGCCCAACTAGATCTATCGGTGGAATATCAGAAATAGCAAAAATAAAAGATGATATACCATTTTAATTAAAAACCTCGAGGGGCAGGATCACCCACACACCATACTCGTTCTCTAGATCTTGCCTCTCATTTTTATTATAGGAGAGTTTATGAAAAGTTTTAAAAATTATATTAGTTGGATTAATAAAATTGAAATTTGGTTATCAGAAAATGAACGAAATAAATCTTGGTTAGCAAGAAAATGTAATGTAAGCCCAGCTGCAGTGAAATATTGGTTTGATCATAAAAATAAACCAGCAAGAAAACATAGAATCATTATAAATGAAATTATAGGAATAAAAGAATGAAAGTGACAAAAATTTATTGCAATAAATGTGGATATTTTACAACTGGATATTATGCAGGTAAAGGAACTCCGCTAATGGTAAATGTTCCACCAAACCATATTAAAGATCATAAATGCAAAATAAAAAAATAAATAGAGCTAAAATATATTTGCAATTATATTTATCTGGACAAATACCAGAAAATGATTGGATTGAATTATTATCTGAAATTCCAGAATTAAAAAAAGTTTATATAGATTATATAAAGGTAAATAAAAAATGAAATTAGAATATTATAAATGCAGTAAATGTAAAAAATTAGGACATAATAAATTAACTTGTAAAGGAGAGCAATATGTCGTTAAAGAAAAACGAAATAATCATAGAAGAAGAAGAATATTATAGTTTATGTTGTATAGCACCACCGCTATATGATCTGGATCATTCAGGACCTTTAATAATTGGAATTTGTATGAAATGCAGAGATGGATCTTCTTTTTTATTGGTGATTGAAAAAATATAAGAATGATCAACCTGCCTAAAAAAAAATATAAAAAAAGAACAAATTGCAAAGATTGTGATTGTGTATTAACAAAAAATAATTGTTATGTAAATCAGGGGAAACGAGATATACGATGTTTGGTGTGTAGGCGAAAAAATATGAAAAAAATAAATGATAAAAGATATGCAAGGATCAAAAAACATAAATTTTTTTAATAAAGGAGAACGAATGAAATCAGTTGAGCAAGAAATAATATATGAATTAAATGAATATGGAAATAATTTTAAAATGGCTGAAAATAAATATTCCAGATTTGATGCATATAATGATAAATTTATAGTAGAAATAAAATACAGAAATAAATGCTATGATTCTGTTTTAATAGAATTTGATAAATATGCTTATAATCTATTATATGCAAAGCAGTTTGGGAAGCAATTTTTATATATAGTTAAAATGGGACAAGTGATTTATGTTTTTAATGTTACCAAATTAGATAAAAGAGGTTATTATTTTAAATGGAAATGGTTGGAAATGCCAGAAAAAACAGAGTTTAATGGAAATAAAAAGATGCAAAAATATGTTGGTTTTATATATAGATGGGACGATACACAAAGATATAAATCATTAATAAATGAAAAAAAATAAATATAAATTTATAATAGATGGAGATCCAATAGCACAAGCGCGGCATCGCTTTCATAAATTCGGAGTTTATGATCCATCAAGCAAAGACAAAAAAAGTGTGCGGAAACAGATCCAGAAATATACTCCTTCTGAAAAATTGGTGGGTGCTATTCATCTCTATATATATTTTTATTGCAAACGACCTAAATATCATTATGGATCAGGAAAAAATTCTGAAAAAATTAAAGATAAATATTTAAATAGTTATAAGATAACAAAACCAGATCTTGATAATTATATAAAATTTTATATGGATTGTTTGGATCAGTTTTGGGAAGATGATAACCAAGTAGTAATTATAAATAGTAGCAAATATTATGCTAATAAAAAGCCTAGAACTGAAATAATGATATTTGAAATTTAATAAATTAAATATTTTTTATTTCATAAACTTGACTATATTATGATGTGAAATATGATAAAAATAAATATAAAATAGTTTTAAAAAATGCTGATGATCTAATTTCAGCAGAATATAATCCACGCCAATTAACAAAAGATCAATACAAAAATTTAAGAGATAGCATAAAAAGATTTGGTTTAGTTGATCCAATTATTATTAATAGTAACAAGGAACGAGTGAATATTATTATTGGAGGACACCAAAGAGTTAAAATTGCTAAGGATCTAAAAATTACTGAAATACCTTGCATAGAGTTAAATCTTGATTATGAAAAAGAACGAGAATTAAATGTAAGGTTAAATAAAAATACTGGTGAATGGAATTTTGATGAATTAGCTAATAATTTTGATTTTGATGAATTGATTGAAATAGGATTTACTGAATCGGAATTAAAAATAGATCATAAAGAAGAAGAAATAGAGCCAGAAATTGAAATTTCACCAGAAATATTTGAAAGGCACGATTATTTAGTTTTTTATTTTGATAATGAATTTGATTGGAATGTAGCAAATGAATTATTTGATTTAAAAACTGTTAAAAATTCAAATGCTAAACTAGTAAGCAAAGGATTAGGCAGAGTGTTAAAAGGCAAAGATCTATTAAAATTACTAGATGATGAATAAGCTACATATAGCAATAAGATCATATAAAAGAGCTGGACAAGTAAAATCAATAGAAATTTTTAAAAATGCAAACATCTGGATTCCTGAATCACAAAAAAAAGAGTATGAAAAATATTATGATAATATTATAACCATACCAGATGAAGAAGATGGGAATAGTTCCAGAAAATTAAATAGCATTTTAAATAGATGCGAAGCAGAATGGTTGCTAATAGTAGATGATGATATAACTGACATCTGCTATTTTGAAAATGGAAAAAGCCATTCAGTTGATCCAGATAAAATTGAAGATATTATAAAACATTATTTTCAATTAGCAGAAGATTTAGGTGTGAAGTTATGGGGAATTAATGTTAATGCAGATCCTATGAGTTATAGAGTTTATTCACCATTTAGTTTTTTATCACCAGTTCTAGCACCATTCTCTGCTCATTTAAAAACTGATTTACGATATGATGAAAATATACCATATAAAGAAGATTATGATTTTTGGTTACAAAATATAAATAAATATAGAAAAACTTTAAGGATAAATAAATTTCATTATAAACATTATCACGGATCTGGATTAAGTGGAGGATTAGTAGGTAAAAGGACAATGGATAAAGAAAAGCAATCTGTTGAGAATATGATGAAGAAATGGGGAACAAAAGTTTATAAAGGAACTAGAGCAAATGGTTTAAATAAACGAAATAATATTTTAAATTCACAAGTAAAGGTGCCAATCAAAGGATTATAAAATGCCAGCAGGAAGACCAAAAAAATATGATATAGATAACAAAAAAGTAGAGCAACTTGCAAGTTTTGGTTGCACTAATATAGAAATAGCAGAGTTTTATGGTTGCGATGAATCTTTATTACGAAAGAATTATTCCGAATTTCTTACAAAAGGACGACAAAAAGGAAAAATTAGATTAAGGCAGTTACAATGGGAAAGTGCAGAATCAGGAAATACAACTATGTTGATCTGGTTAGGGAAGCAAGTATTAGGGCAAACAGATAAACAAGAGGTTGAGATGATTAGACCAATTGGAGAGATAGATTTTGAGGACATCTAAATTAACATTAAAAAAAGAAAATTATTTTCCGAGCCAATGGGAGTTTTTAGTAAATAGGAAGAAAGCAAGAATTAAAACTTTTTGCGGTGGTTTTGGATCAGGAAAAACACATTCTTTTATTAAGAATACTGCTATATGTATGATTAATAAAGTAAGTAATGATGGAAAGTCAAATGGATTAATTTTATATCCTACATATTCACTAGCTGAAGAGGTATTTGTAGAGCCATTTAAAGAATTATTAGAACGAAATGGAATTAGTTATACATACAATATAGCTAATCACAAATTTAAAACACCATATGGAAATATAAAGATATATCAAACAAGACACCCGCAGAGAATAGTTGGTGCATCTTATACTTATTGCGGAATAGATGAATTAGATATTGAATCATATAAATATGCTGAATTAGCAGTGCAAAAAGCATTAGGTAGATTAAGAGGTTGCGAAGATGCAGAGTTATATATAACGACATCACCAGAAGGATTTTCATATACTCATCATTTAATGGTAGAACAAGCAGCCCCAGATAAATTATTAGTTCACGGAAAAACAACTGATAATCCATATTTGCCTACATCATATGTTCAATCATTAAGAGACAATTATGATGAAAAATTATTAAAAGCATATATTGATGGTGAATTTGTCAATTTAAATCAAGGAGCAACATACTATGGATTCAAAAGAGAAACAGCAATTAGGGAATGTAAGTATGAGCCAAGCCTGCCCATACGATGCGGATTGGACTGGAATGTTTCCCCTCTATGTGCAACTATCTTCCAAATTAATCATAAAAAAGAAATCAAAGTTATCAACGAAATAGCTCTGCATCATCAGGGAGCTGGAGATCTAATGACACAAAGAATGTGCGATACAATTAAAGATCTATACCCTAATACAACTTATATAGCATACCCAGATGCAACTGGATCTGCAAGAAATAGTTCTGCTGCATATTCTGATCTTGATATTGTTAGAGCAAGTGGATTTAAATTAATGGTGAAGCATATAAATCCAAAGGTTATTAACAGAGTTAATGCAATGAATAATCAGTTAGCAAAAGGAAATTTGCACATAGATCCAAAATGTAAATTATTAATTAAAGATCTGGAACAAGTTTGTAATAAGGAAGGCAGTAGAGATATAGACAAATCTAACAAAGAATTGAGCCATATGTCAGATGCATTAGGCTATGGTGTTGAATGGGAATTTCCTACAATAAAACCAAATAGAATAGGAGTAATAGACAGATGATACCAAATTTATCAGAATTGACGGTGCTGATGAGCAGATGGGACGCGAATCAACAACAAAAAAATAAATGGAAACAAACAAGATATGAAGCATTAGAATTTTATAATGGAAATACTAAGCCATATGTTTCAGAATATTTTAGCGATTCAATACTGAAAAAAGTAGTGGTTGGAAATGTTAATATTACAAAGAGAGTGGTTGATCGGATTAGTTTGGTTTATATGATTCCACCAAAAAGAGTTTATACGAATGAAGATATGCCTAAATATTTTATGAATAAAGATCAGAAATTACAAAGATTAGAACGAATGACTAATTTACTTGATGGTGTATTATTAAAACCTTGCTGGAGAATAGATAATAATGGAGGGCATATTGAATATGATATTATATTTGATTATGAGCCATTATTTTATGGTGATGATCCAATGAAGCCAGATGCATATGTTTATCCTTTAAATGTAGCGGCTCAAGTATTATCTCAACAAGTTGAAAAATTTGCATATTGGGATAATGAAAACCATTTTATATTTGATCGTAATGGAAAAATATATAGCAACGAAGATAACCCAGATAAAATAAATCCATACGGAGTTCTGCCTTTTGTAGAATCATACAGAGATGGAAAACCAGAATATAGTTATATGGATACAGATGCTAGTGGTGATCTAATTCAAACTAATCTTGCTATTAATGTAGCAGAAACAAATAAAAATGCTAATGTTATGTTTCAATCATTCGGCTATTTATATGTAAATGGAGCTGGGATTGATAAGGATTTAATGCAAGTAGGACAAGACAAGGTTAACTATCTTGGAGTTGATGGAACAATTAATATAGTTGCGCCACCAAATTCAGTTCCAGCATTAGATGAATCAATTAAATCAGGCTATAAAATGTTAGCACAAAATTATCATCTGCCTACATCTTTTGTAGAAGGAACAAGTGCAGAATCAGGAGTAGCATTAAGATTAAGGAATCAGGAATTAATGGACGATAGAAAATCAGACATTACAAAGTGGAGAGATTTTGAATATAAATTATTTGAATTAGAACGATTGATGTTTGCAGTTGAAGAAGGCAAAGATGCTGGAGATCTTGAAGATGTAGATTATGATGAATCAACAGAGATATTATCTAATCAGGAGCAAAGAGATAAATGGGATTGGGAATTAGCTAAAGGCATTATAGATGAGGCAGACATATTAATGCAAATGAATCCTGATCTAAATAGAGAAGAAGCATTAGAACATTTAGCAGAACGAAAAGCAATAGTTGAAACTCCTGAAGATCAGGCTGGAAATTCTTTATTGGAAGCGTTGGCTAAACCAGTTGAGTAATGAGTGATCAGAAGCAAATAGAAAATGCTGCTTTACAGATTACTAAAATAATAGAAACAGCTAAAGAGCAATTAATTGATGATCTTTATGTATTAGGCAGAGAGATTGGAAAAAATAAAGAGTTTATTCAAACAATAAATAATCTTGATGTTTCAAAGTTATTAAATGAGAAGATCAAAAAAGCAACAGATGTTTATACTATATCACATAGAAAAGTTTTAGAAGAAACTATTCAGTTTGCAGATATAGATGTATCAGTTTTAACATCATTTATAGAATTAAATCAAGAAGTTTTTACTCAGTCAATAGTTAGAACAACTGCTGCACATATAAAGAACGAAGTTGCAAAAGGTGTTTTATCAGGATTAGATCCAAAAGCAATATTAGATAATGTTACGAGTGCAAGTATTTCTACTTCACAAATGGAAACATTAGTAAATACAACTTTAAATACATATTCCAGAACTATTAGCAATACAATGATGAACACTGCACCGAAAAATACTAAATATGCATATGTTGGAGCAATAGATGATAAAACAAGAGATATATGTTTACAAATGAGTGCTGCAGGTGAAATGACATTATCAGAAATAGAATCTAATTTTGGATCATCAGTTTTAACAGATGGTGGTGGTTTTAATTGCAGGCATAAATGGGAATTTGTAAGTGAAGAAGGATCATCATTTCACAAGCCAAAAGAAGCACAAAGGAGATTAGAAGATGCTAAAAAGTAATTTTTTTTTAAAATTAGGAGGAAGGGTAAGAGATAAATATAAAAATCATATATGGAAAGATGCTAAAGATGTTTATGATCAAAAATTTAAAAGATATTCTAATGAATATAGCAAAAGAAAATCTAGTGGAGATATAAGAAGACAAGCAGCAGATTCCAGAAATACCAGAGCACCATATGTTACTGGAGATTTGAGAAATGATTTTAGTTTAATTAAATATGATAAAGGTGGCTTTCAGGTTGGCTGGGCAACTAGGGGATCAATAGTTCAATCATTAAATAAAAGAGGTAGAAAATTAACAACTAAATCCCAACCATTTCCACAAAAGATTATTGAATTTATGGATCGTGAGGTATTTATGCATATTGAACATAAAATATTACCCAGTAAAACCAAGCGACATAAAGTAATTATTAAAGGTAGTTAAAAATAAAATGTTTGATTTAATAAAAATTTAACTATATTTTAAGCAAGATTTTTCTAAAAATACTCACAAAATAGAGGTTAAAATGTCAGACGAAAATACAACTCAAGTTAGCGGAGATCAAAACTCTGGAACAAATGTCAGCACAGAAGCTGAAAATAAAAATGTGCCCTACAATAGATTCTCGGAAGTTAATGCACAGAAGAATGATGCATTAAAACAAGTGCAGAATTTACAAAGCCAAATAGATAAACTAAATCAAGCTAATAAAACTGCGCAAGAAGAAGAACTTGCGAAGCAAGGTGAATATAAAACTCTATTAGAGAACACCCAAAAAGAAAGAGATGGTTTAAAAATTAAGGCTGAAGAATGGGATTCCTATAAAGCAACTAAAAGATCAGCGTTGATGGAGAAACTTACAGATGATGTTGATAGAGATATTGCAGAAGGCTTGAGTTTAACGAAATTAGAAAAATATGTTGATCATAGAGTGCTAAAAAATAATGTTCCATCAACTTCTCAAGCTCGTGCTGGTAATGGAAAAGCAGATGAGTTTGGTGGATATTCTTCTGCTATGGAATGGGTTACAAAAGATCCTGATAGTTATGAAAAAGCAAAACAAAAAGATTCTGGAGGAAAGTTTGGTAATATATTTGCCCCACGCCAAAATCCTTTTGCAGACGGACAATAACTATGGCTTTAGTAGATGGAAAAAAAGAAAAAATATTAGGAATTGATTTAGATCCTGAAGATCGGTTAAAAATGAATACTGATAAAGAGGGTTACCCCAGTTGCACAATAGATAATAAAAAATGCTCTACATCAGATTATTTAGATGCAGCACAAGAAAATGCGGAAAGGCATTTCAAAGGTAAAAAATCAAAATCATTTGGATATTTTGGAGGGTTTGGAAAAGGAACATTAAAAAAGCCCTATGCTCAAAAAAAAATCTATAACAATTAAATATAGTCAAAATGAAGGCTTGATAAAGCAGTTGAAAGACTATAAAAATTAAAAGGAGAGATTGATGGCAACAACTCAAAAATCATCATTCGCCAATTATTCAGTAACAGCAGCAGACCACATATTGCCTGATGTTGTTATGGCTTTTAAAAAGAAAAATGTTATGGCTCCTCTAGTTTGGACTGCACCTGCAGTAACTGGAGCTGCTTCTGTGACATTTGTAGATATGACTGCATTAGCATCTACTGATGTTGATGATCTAGGTGAAACTGCTGAACAAGGATCAGATGCGGTAGCAACTGGTGCTCACGAATGTATAATTAAAAATTATGTAGTTCGTGCAGATGTTTCAGATTTAGCAAGATTAGGATCTGCTTATGATCTTACTGGTAATATTGCAACTAATTTAGCAAACGCTGCTTCATTAAAATTAGATGATCTTTTAACAGATTTATTTTCTGGTTTTAGTCAAACATCAGCTGCTGCTGGAACTGCATTGAGTTTAGATCTATTTTTCGATGCGGCTAGACAATTACACGCTGCTGGTGCACCTTTACCATTTAATTATGTTGGTAACTCAAAACAGATCTGGGGAGCTAAAGGAATACAAGGATTAGTTGTAGCAAGTTCATCAGGAACTTTAGCAGATAATCCAGTATCAACAGAAATGTTAAGCAATGGCTATGTTGGACAATTAGGTGGAGTAAATATTTATTTCTCTGAAGAAGTTTTAGAAGATGGAAATAATGATTGCCCAGCTGGTATGTTCTCACAAAAAGCATTAGGCTTAGGTGTTAGTTCTGCTGGTTTAATTAATGTAGAAACACAAAGAGATGCATCATATCAATCTACAGAATATGTTTGCTCTTTAAAATGTGGAGTGATTGAAGTTATGGACACATTTGGTGTTTATATGTTATCTGATGTTTCTTAATTCATAGTAGATAATCGTGGAGGGGTAGGCAACTACCCCTCATAACTTAGGAGAGTTGAATGGAAAGATTTTTTAAAAAAGCAAATGGTTTGGTAGTTAAATATATTAGAACTAAACACAAATTGGATTCTTTAAAAGAACGCTTTGAAGAAGTTGATAAATATGGAAAAGCAATTAAAAAAGCAGTTAAAAAAGCTAAAAAGAAAAAAGATAAAGGAGATAAATAATGTCTAACTCATTTAGCAATTATACAATTATAGATGTTACTCCTACTTTAAACACTAATGAATATGCAGATGGTGATGCTCTTTTTAATAAAGCAGAAATACCAAATGCAGTATTAGGTAAAGGTGGAACTGCAGAATTGGTAAACATAACAGTTAATAGTAAAAAATCAAGTGCTACTGCTATGGAAGTTATTATTATGGGATCTAATCAATCAATGGAATCAGCTAATGATGCTATGAATATTACTGCTGCTGAAGGATTAGCTGCAAATTTTTGTGGTTGGGTTGATATACCAGCCGATGGCGCTTTAGATATGGGTGAATACAATATCTGTATGCCAGTTAATGAAACTGGAACAAAACCTAAATTGCCTTTCTTATGTAAAGCAGATGCTGGATCTACTTCATTATATTTTACAGTTATTATTGGTGGAACTGTTACTTATGCAGCTAGTGATCTAACATTTAGATTTCATTTTAAACAAAAATAATAGTGGATTTCTTGATCGAGCAAATTAAAAAACACGAAGGATTCAGAAGCAGAGTTTACAAATGCTCTGCTGGATTTGATACTATTGGTTACGGATTTGCAATTAAAGATCTTGTTTTAGATGAAGATATAGCAGAGCAAATATTAATTAGAAAATTATATGATCTAACTTGTAAAATACAAGATAGATTTAGATGGTTTGATGATCAGCCAAGAGAAGCACAAGATGTAATAATAAATATGTGCTATCAATTAGGGGTTACTGGTTTTAGTCGCTTTAAAAAAACTATATATTTATTAGAGCATAAAGATTATAAAAAAGCTAGTTATGAAATGCTTGAAAGTAAATGGGCATTACAGACACCGAATAGAGCTGAAGAGTTGAGCAAGATATTGAGGGCATTGGGTGACTAAATTAGATGAATACAGAGAAAACATTACCTTGCATCTTGTTAGAATAACTGGAGATCTGGAATATTTAAAAGAAAAAGTTGATAAATGTGAGAATCATTTAGATACCATTAATGGTAGAGTAAGAAAAACAGAAAAGCAAGTTTATTGGATATTTGGAGTAGGAGCTGCAGTTAGTTCTGTTTTATCTTATTTGATATATTTTAATTAATGTATTGCCCAACTTGTCACTCAGGCAATTTAGTAAAGAGTGGATTTGACAGAGGACACCAGAGATATTTATGCAAAATTTGTCACTCTAGAACTATTGCCCCTATTGAAGATATTCGGCTAATTAAAGAAAATGTTAGATTAGCCAAACAAAAACAAAGCTACCAAGATCTAAATAGAATAGAACGAAAATCATTTAGAGAATATGCAAGAATAGAAAATGCAGTTTCTGAATATAGTTCAAAATTAATAGATATATTTAGTTCATATAAATTATCACAATATACTAAAAAGCATTCAGAATATAAAGAAGCAGTTGGTGTTATACAATTTAGCGATGTGCATTTTAACGAACTAGTAAATTTAGAGCATAATAAATATGATTTTAAAATTGCATCTGCTAGATGTAAAATGTTTGTAGATAAAGCGACTAAATATTTTAAAGCATTTGGAATTACAAATGTGTTGATGGTGCAATCAGGTGATTTATTAAATTCAGATCGCAGATTAGATGAATTATTATCAATGGCTACTAATAGAGCTAAAGCAACTTTTTTAGCAGTTGATATTATGCAACAAGTTATATTACATTTGAATGAAGAATTTAATGTGTCTGTTTGTATGGTTACTGGTAATGAATCAAGAGTTAAAAAAGATTGGGGTTGGAGCCCTTTAGTAGCAACTGATAATTATGATTTTACAATTTTTCAAACATTACGATATATTTTTAAAGATTCAAATATTAATTTTATTGATGGAGATCCGACAGAGGTAGTAGTTGAAGTAGCTGGACAAAATTTATTAGTATTACACGGAAATGGATCAATTAAAGGAAAAATAGAATCATCTGTTACCCAGATGGTAGGAAGATACAAGATGCGAGGAACAAAAATTGATTATGTTATTTTTGGACACATACATTCGGCTCGTGTTGGCGACAATTATTCTAGATCCAGCTCAATGGTAGGGGCAAATGATTACAGCGAGAAAGCATTGAATTTATCAGGTAGAGCATCACAGAATTGCTATATATTTTATAATAATGGAAACAGAGATGGAATAAAAATAGATCTACAAAATTATACTGAAGGTTATGATATAGATAAATCACTTGAATCTTATAATGCAAAATCAAGTGACAAGATTAAGCAAGGAACAACTATATTTAAGGTGGTGGTGTGAATGGATTGGCTTCAAATAGTAGAACGATATGGAGTGCCGCTGGTAGTAGCAATAGCATTTTGGTTATTTATACAAAAGCAAAACAAATATATACAAGATGAATTAAGCAAAGAATTACGAGAGAGTTTTGGGAGAGTTGAAGGAATATTAATAAAATTAATAGATCAACAAAAAAAGATGCAGTTAGAACAAAAAGGAATAGAAAGATCATACAGGAGTTTAGTTGAAATTATGGCTTATTTATCTGAATACAAAGATAAGTTTTTACGAATACAAGAACGAAATAGAAATAAAAAATATTAATGGATTATAAAAAAGAAATAGAAAAATTGCAAAAAATAGTATTAGATTTAAATGAACAAATTAAAATTCTTAAAAAAGATTCACACCCACCTATAATAAATAAAGAAGAAATACAAGAGATTAAAGATGGGCATCAGGAAACAAAAGAATTTTTTGAAAATATTGTTCAAATTACAACTATAATCAATGAGGAGCAAATAGATGATGGAATGGCTAACTAGTAACTGGGAATATGTTTTGGTAGGATTTTATGCACTGGAAAAAATTGTTAAAATTACACCTACTAAATATGACGACATCGCATTAGATATGTTTATTAAACCGATAATGAATAAATTTATTAAATAATATAGCTAATGGAGTTTCAAAGAATAATAAACAAATTATTACAAATCTTTGAGAAGAAAAAGAAAAATGCAGTATTGTTGGAAAATGATACTGCACTTTCTTCTGAATTTAAAGTTTTAAAAGTTGGAGTTGATAATACTCCAATACAAATATCAAAATCAGAATTAAAAATAATTGGTAAACTATTAACAGATTCTTTAGATATTAGAGATTCGCTAACTGTTGGAGGATCGGAAGTTATAACAGAAGCTAGTGATGTAGATAGTTTAAATGATTTATCAGATGTAAGTTATGCTAATGGAGATTTAACTATAACTGATTTAGATACAATAGTTGCTGGAGGAGCTTTGACTTTAGATGTTACCACTGATATAACATTAAATGCAGATGGTGATAATATTACATTTAAAGCTGGAACTAAATATATTGCTGAAATGATTTCAGGAGCTGCTACTGATTTTAGAATACATTCAGCAGTGGGAACTGCTAATTTTTTTAATATTAATACATCTGCAAATGGAGAAACTACAATATTAACTAGTGATAGTGATGGAACTGCTGGACATTTAACAATAAATCCTAATGGATTATTAAAATTAGAAGCAGATGATGGTGGGTTATTAATAAAAGAAACTGCAGATGCTGGAACAGATGTTGCTGGTTATGGGCAGTTATGGGTACACGATGATGCACCAAATACTCTCTGGTTTACAGATGATACTGGTGTTGATATGCCTATTGCACAAGCTGGGCAAATTATAGGATACACAAGATTGCAAGGAGATTTAACAAATTATAATAGTTATGAAATACAAAATTCTATGACTGTTGAAGATGCAGCACATCAAATAACTTTTATAACACCACCTAGTGAATTTGTTGAAATAGAGTGCAACGCCTTTTTTAATCACACATCTACAGATTCTGAACTTAATGTTGGATTAAGTGATAGCTCTACATATAACAAAGTTGGAGAGGAATTTGAATATGATGTTTATGGATTAGCTTTTAGTGATGATGAAGCAGATAAGCATATGCTAACTTGGAAATTTGTATTAGGTGCAGATGATTTAGCTGCAATCGGTAGTAGCAATACATTTTATATTGGATTCAGTACTGGAGGTGTAACAAAGACAGTATATTTACAATATGGACTTAGATCAAGTCACGGATTAGCCTACCCACCATTTGTAATTAAAGCAACTGCATTACCTAAAACAATTTATGATGGTGAATAGGTAAATTAATAAATATGTTTTTTAAAATAAATATTATGCTATATTATAACCAAAGTAAAGGACTAAATTTATGAGTTTCACTAGCAAATCACCAAAGACAACTTACAAAGATCTTTTATATGTTGATAATAGCAATAATGGAGTTGGAACAACTGCTAAAAAAGTGCTATCAGGTGATGGATCTACATCTTCAGTTAAAATTTCAGATAGACATTTACAAGTA
>TARA_R100000808_G_scaffold1861_1_pt1 | contig 30800 bp, 38 predicted proteins | sample TARA_R100000808 | Tara Oceans TARA_R100000808 (sample SAMEA2622852) | marine metagenome | biome: marine biome (ENVO:00000447); feature: marine epipelagic mixed layer (ENVO:xxxxxxxxx); material: "saline water (ENVO:00002010), including plankton (ENVO:xxxxxxxx)" | depth 140 m | reverse complement strand
CTAGATACAAACTCCCATTTACCATCTTCTGAATCAGCAGAAACATCAGTAAATCTATATCTTATGTAAGACCATACAGTAGTTTGGTCTGCATCATTTTTAAATTTCCAAGTAAGCTGTCCTCCTCTATCGTCATCAGCAGGAGAAGCACTAACTCTGTCAAAAACTAATTGTGGTCCGTATGTATTTCCATCTTTGTCATGTGTTAAAATAAGTTCTGGACCATTTGTAGTATCATTAGTTAAACGCATTTTTTCTGTAGCGGCTCCACTATCACCCAACTTAAATACTAAGTCTGTTCTATTAGCATCTGCGGCAAAAGTTTCATCAGCTTCAGCAATAATAGAAGCAGAGGTTGTTATAGCATCCGTTCCATCACTTTCGTCTGGAGCAGAAAATTCAATACCACCTAATACATCTCCATCCGCTACAGTAGTGTGAGTTGTTTGCAGTTTAAGAATTGCTCCGTCAGCAGTTTTAGCTGTAATGTCACCATTTGCTGTTAATGTAGTTATGTTAGGGTTAGCACCTGAACCTGCAAGAGTAGCCATGTCTGCAATTACTGTACTTGTGGCGAGGAGATTTAAGTCCTCTACAATGTCAGAATCTGCAAGGGTATTTAGGTCAGAAATTATATCAGTGGTCGCAAGCAATGCCATATTTGCCACATTGTCTGCTGTAGCTAATATAGCCATGTCAGCTACACAAGCCTCAGTACCGAGTAATTCCATATCAGTTACAACTGCGGAAGTGCCAAGCAATCCCATTGCAGTTACGTTAGCTGATGTTCCGAGATGACCCATTGCTGTAACATTTGCATCCGTTGCAAGTATTCCCATATCTTCTACTACTGCTGATGTGCCTAAAAGATTAATAGAAGTAGTAACATCTGCTAGAGATTGTACTGCTGTTATACTTGGTCCTGCTTCAGCTACACCAGTAGAAGCATTAAAGCCTAGAACAGTTCCTTTCCGTGAAGCTAACGCAGGTAACTCCATAGAAACTTCACTATCATAATCAAGTAACCTAACTGACCTAGAGGCTAAGTCTTCTAAATCAGAAGCAATAGCAGTAATTCTATCTAGCTCTGTGTTAAGAGTATCAACATCAAAAGCACCTGCTGTTGGGAAATCTGTAGTTCTGGCAAATGCTATATCTCTAGTAATAACAACTGTACTGCCACCAGTAGCACCAGTAATACTATTATCTGTTGTTGTATGTATATAACCTGTAGTACCAGAAGAATGAGCAAGATTATTCTGTGCATTAGCAGAAGTAGTATAGTGTGTTGCTAATGATTTTTTAGTACCATCAACATAAAAGTTTAAATCTGCATCTGCAAAAAACTCAAAAGGTACAGCAAATGCAGTCTGTGTAGCTCCTTGAGCAACAGTGTAAGATATTCTTGGTGTGTTGTCTGCTGTACTTATTGTCATGCGGCTATAATACCCCTGTTAAAAAATTAATCAATCAAATTTCTGGTCAAGTGTTCTTCCCAATTCTTGCATACTATCTCTAAACCAGTAAAACCTAGATATACCAGTAGCACTTAATAAATCTTTCATACCTTTACCAGTATCACCTGATACAGTTTCTTTTAATGCAAGGAAATAATCTTGAGCTACAGATGGACCTGCACCTGCAAGACCAATTAAAGCACCAACCTGAGTATCATTAAATTTAGGGTTAATAAATCCCATACCAATATCAGGACCACCCATAGCATTTATAGTGTGCATAGAAGTGTAGTATAAATCAGAATATAAAGCGGCAGTACCAGAAGCGTCAAATGCTCTAAAAAATCTATCTTCATAATCCATTTTATCCCATGCCCATTCTGGAGTTTTTAATTTTACAGAAAGATAACCTAAACCTAACATGGTAATTGCGGCTACTGCTCTGTTCTTTGCGGCTCCAGTAGCCATAGGCATTGTAATTTTATTAACAGTAGCAAAAGCATAGGTATAGAATTGGAAAGGCAAAGCAAGCAAACCACTTTCCATTCTTGAATACCCTTTTACTCTAGGGTCTTCTGCATATCCAAATCTTTTTGCAATTCTATGTGGAACATAAACCATACCATCCATTATTTTGGGTCTATCAGCAGGAGTAGACATCATAATAGTATTAAGAACACCTGAAGATAAAGCTCCTCTAAAGTTTTCTATGTTACCTTTATCTTTCCATTTGTCTGTATTAACAAAAATAGTACCATGAGTTCCTTTCTCAAAAGGTTCATCAGCCATCTTTAAAGCGGCTTCAGGAGAAATACCATATTGTGCAAGCCATCTTACTTGTTCTGGTGTTGCCTCTTTAGCCTTAACAGCAAGTACATTTTCCATAATTGTATTGCCTCTAACAATACCATCAAACCATTTTAAATAATATGTCATAGGTCCAAGACCATTAAACTTAAAATAAAGATGTTGAGGACCATCCCAAAATTGTTGAGTTAATACATTTGCTTGGAAATCTTCAGCCGCTCTAGCGCCAACCATTCCTTTAAATACGTCAAGAAGCTCACCTGACTTTTGGATTTCCTTTAAAGATAAATCTCTGTAAAAAGAACTGTCCATAAAATCAAGTAAACCATTTCTAATATGTCTTAACTCATGGTTTAGCATAATCGCACCAAATTCAGATATAGCGGCAAGACCTGCCTGACCAAGAAAACTAAACCTAGCCATTACTCTAAGTCCATTTGCTATTCTGGTATCCATTCTATCTGGATTAACCATAACTTTACCTACTATTCTATCATACAAAAGCTGACCATTAGCTCTTGTAGATTGTCTTAACTTTTCATCTACACCTGCTCTAAGCATAGTATCCTCAATCCAATCAAAAAACTGGTCTTCCGTTCTATTTTGAAACATTTTTCTAAATTCTAAAACAGGCATAGTTCTATTTGTGTAACCCATTATAGCAGGCATAGGGTCTGTTATGATATAATCAACAAGAACATGATTAGGTATATCTATCTTTCTATGTCTAAGATGCTTAGATTGACCTGAGCCAAAAAAACCAAAATCATCAACACTAGCAGGGTCACGCTCTGCCGCCATTATAGCATCAAAAGTACCATTAACTTTCTTCTCAATTCCTGCTTCTGTCATATCTCCTGCAACTTCTTCATACTTTACTTTAGCTGTACCGAGAGCTTTATCCTGCTCTAATACTCTTTTGTAACTTATGTTGTTATCAGGTGAATTATAGTACTCACGAAGAACTTGCTTTAATCCTTCAGGGTCTTTTCTAATTTTTAAAAAGTCAAAATATCTAGGAAAAAAGTTTTCAAGTAATCCTTTATGTGTAAGAGCCATAGCAAAAGCATCTTCTGTTTCATCAATCAAAGCTCTCATTTTTGGTATAACAACTTTTTCTAAATTTGTTATAGACTGTACTTTTGGTTTAGCTGTAGGGTTCTTTAATCCTTTCTTAACTGCTTCAGTCCTGCCAAGAGCAGTCATACTATTCCATTCTTCTAATGATTTGTAATAATCTTTTACTATAAGAAGTTTGTCTCTTAATGTTGCTTTTTGTCTATCAAGTTTTACTTTCAAATATTCCTGATTACCTATAACCTCATGTGCTACCAATTCATCAGCATCATTCTTAAAGAAATTTTCTATTAATTCTCCTACTTTTTTTTCTTCTGGTGTTAAGTTCTTATCTCTTGATACATACTTATAAGTTGCTCTACCAAAAAACTCTTCCATTGTAGACTGCTTAAAATCATACTCAGCCCTCCTTGATATTAGCTTCTTTCCTTTTCGTAACCAGTTTGTGTACTGATAATCAATCCACTTAAGTCTATCTTTATTCCAAATGTCAGCCATTTCATTGAATAAAACTTTAACTTTACCACTATGTATAGCAGAACGAACAGCAACAGAATGACCAGTAGTTTCACCTAAATGGTGCATTTGACTTAACATTGCGTTGTCATTAGCAAGACGCATAAAGATTAATTTTACTTCTTTAGGAACACCACTATTAATTAAAATTTCTTTTAATGGAGTAACTACAGACTTAAATGCCCAAGACATAGCTCCTGTTGTAAAAATGCTTTCATCATAATTAGGACTACCTGATATATTTTCTATTTCTCTTTGGTATAATTCGTTCTTTACAGCAGTATCTAATTCATGATTATTCTTAATTTCATCTACAGATGTTTGGATTCTTTTTTGCTGTATATGTTGAGAGCCTTCTAAAGAAGCCATTAATTTTCTGTTATGAGACATTCCTGTCCAAGCAGTTAGTTGTTCTCTCCAATCATCTCCTGTAAAAAATGGTCTATGAAAATCTCCATCTAAAGATTTAAACCTATCCATATAAGCTAATTCTTTTTTAGGTATAGCCATAAATCTTATTTTGCCATCTTTAGATTTATAACGAACACCCTGTTTACCTGTTTGCCTATCCACACGATAAGCATTAGAAGCAAAAGGAAAACCTTCCTTAAGCCAAACATTTCTCACATAAGGTCTTACAGGTGCTTCCACTAATTCTTTTAGTTCTAATTCTCTAGCTTGTTTAAATTGAGTTGCATTTTTTGGAAGGTTATATTTTTCAATAATATTATCTATTTCATCAGAAGTTACTTTTCTTTTCTCTACAGCATTAGCAACTTTCTTTTGATATTTAGTTTCAATATCTTGCAATAACTTATAAATCTTTTCTTCTTCAGCTTTAGAAAGTGCTTTAATTCTAGCCTGTTCAGCTTTTTCAAAACCTCTAAGATACTTAGCTTCTTTACCTGTAGACATTGTTCTATACTTGTCTTTACTTCTTGGAGATTTTTCTAATTCTAATTTTTCAGATTTAGAAACTTTTTGCCAACCAGTTCCATAATCATAATACCAATCTGTTTTATCCCCCTTATAATCTTTTTTAAAAAAACCTTTTGACTTAACATTAAAAGAAACAGGTATACCTTTTTTATTATACTTAACACCAGTAGCATAAAGAGATTTAGAAGGTTGATTTGTATTTAATTTGAAATCAGAAGATTTATCTGTAAGTCTTAAAACTTTTGCCACATCTTCATTGTATTGTCTTTGGAGTTTTAATTCTTCTTCATCAACAAAATCTCTCTTTACTAAATCTGAAAGATTTTTCTTCCAAACACTAAAAGAAGGGTAGCGAATATAATCACCTTTATTTTGACCTACATCTTTTAAACCCTCAACTTCAAATTTCTTTAGAAATTCTATTTCTCTATGTGCTATTTCAATATTCTGATTATGACCAAAGTTCTCATCTTCAAGCCTTTTAGAAAGCTGAATTAAATATTTATCAGTTTTACCATTAAGACCATAAGCATCCGACTTTCTAATATCCATTGTCTTAGTAACATCAGCTTGGGAAGGAACATCCATAGCTTTATTAAAATCAAAGATTTCTTTAGCTGTTTTTTTCTGTGTACTTCTTAAAAGTCCAAGATTAACAGAACCTACAAGACCTCCTAAAGCACCTCCAATAACAGCACCACTACCAATCATATATACAGATTCTTCTAAACTTGCATTAGGGTCAAAGTAACCTCTGGTAACTTCTGTACCTGCATTAATTACTGCAAGACCACCACCTACTCTTGCCGCAGATTTCAAAACACCAACAGTAGGACCGCCAAAAGGAAGAGCAATAAGATTAATAGGGTCAAAGAAACCAACAACTAAGTTTGACCAAAGTGAAGAATCTGCAAGTGTTTCTCTACGTTCCTGACCTACACGAATAGTTCTCTTTAACCAATCCATGTGTCTACTATTATTAGCTTGCCTTAAATAATAATCCCATTCTTCCCAACCTTCTACATGCTCTCTATAGTCAAAGCCTTCATCAACTTTATTTAAGTCTACGTCAAATGTATTAATAAACTCATCTATAAAAGGAGAGTACATCCAACCAAAATACGCACCAAGAGTTTCAGAAAATTGAGGAGAACTTCTGTACTCCATTGTATTGTGGTTAAGATATTTTTTAACAGAACGACCATCTGTTAAAGGCTGTCTTTCATACCTTTGAATATTAGCGTAAGGAGTTATTAATTGAACAGACATTAATAATTTCCGTAGTTAATAAGAGGTAAGCGTGGAGTTGAAAGAAGCATACCAGTACTTAAACTTTCCATAAATAAACTATCATCCATTTGATTGTATTTAAATTTATTCTCCACAGCATCTAAGTTATAATCCAGAAGACTTCTAACTTGCCCATCATTATTCCTAGATACTCTATACAACTCTTTTATTTTTACACCATTAACACCATTAGGAGGAACAAGAACAACTTGAACAAAGCCATTATATTCTCCAGTAGAATAAGGTTTTAATTTTAATGTTCCCCAGTTAACATCTTCGGTATACCAATCCTCACCTTCTTCAGTAAAAATATCATGGAATTTTTTAACAGAATCTATAAACCCTGTCCCCATACCCTTCAGCATACTAACAGGGTCTTGAAATAAATAATCCCAACCCCAATAATCATCATCCTCATCTGTAGCTCTATCTCTTAAATAATCGAGAACTGCATAATCTCCACCCATTCCAACTGCCCTGTCTACAATACTAGGAATAGGTTCATCACTTCTATCAAATCTTACATTCTTTAGATGTGGATACATTGTTTGAACTTCTAGTTCTACTTTATCTAAGAAATTATGAACCATAGACTTACTGCCAAACTTAGCTAATAAATTCATATTCCACATATTTGTCCATTTACCTGTACCTTGTTCTTGTAAAAAAACAGCAGAAAAATTAGGATGATAAATAGAATCAAGATGCCTGTCTAAATGAGGCAACACACTTTCAAGAGACTGAGGTTTTACTCCTTCATTATTAGAATGGTTTAATAAATATTTAGCGTAAGCAACAGAGTAATTATATAACCTGCTATCAGGTCTGTCGTTATACTTATCCTTAAACCAAGTCTCTACATCTGAAGCTAATTTATCATTAACACTTTTTAAATCCTTTGGTATTCCATCATAATTAATCTGTCCTGCAAGAGTTGCTATATATTCATCACCTCTCATAAACGTCATTTCTTTAACTATGTCTGCTATGTTTCCTTCTTCAGCATCATATATAAATCTAAGAGAATCTAAAAAAGCAATAAACTCAGGCTTGCTTTTTGCATCCTTAAACACTTCCCCTACTCTATTAATTATCGTTCCATCTACATCTTTTGATGTTGATAGTCTGGAATATAAAGTCAATCCATTTAGTATTTCCCCTTCTCCTGTAATAGTTCCATTGTATATGTTATCCCAAACATCATACGCTTCTTTAGGTATAAGCCCTGTATCAGTAATTTTTGTAAATTTATCCCAATAATCAGGTTCAAAAATTTCTCCTGTTAATATTTTATTTCTTAGATTTAAAGAAGGGTTGTCACTAACTGGGTCGCTATCAAGACTCAGAGTTAAATTTTGATATATGCTAGCCGCTACTTTTTGTTGTGTTGAATCTTCAGCATTAATGTTGCCAGAAAAAATATCAGTAAAAGCTTCTTGCTCTGTTGGCGTAAGACTTGAACCAGTATCCCTTCCTTCGTCACTAATCCAATTCTTTAAAGTTTGAGCAAATTGGTTTTGAGCAGGTTCACTTAAAAGTTTCTTAACCTTTTTTGCTACATCTACTTCAGTAGCAGTAAGAAGATTTGTCTTTGATGAATAAGCATCTAGCTCATCTGAAGTAATAGTACCAATCATAAAATCTTTTACTTTATCTATAGCCTGTACATTATTACTTTCTAAGTTTCTTATAAATTGTACAGCACTATTATCAGCACCAATAAGTTCGAAATTTTTTATTCTACCTGCAACAACGCTTGGGTCGCCACCTAAACTTAAAACAATTTCAGTGTAATCTTTCTCCCAACCTTCATATAGTCTGTTTTGTAAATGGTCTGATATTTCTGTAATATCATCACCATCAAACAAAGAAGCAAAAAAGTCATCTCGTCTATCCATAAATAAACGAGCATTAACTTGTTCTTCGTCAGTAAACCTATTCATATCAGTAGAAGCAGTTGATATTTGTGCTGTAAGATTTCTTTTTTCTACATCTGAAAGATTTTTTATTTTAAGAATAGATTTTAAACTTTTATAAAGACTAGGACTTATTTCATTATTTTTATTTAGACTTTCAAGAAGAGCCTCGCCACTCTTTCCTCCAGTCCATATAATTCTATTTATGTCTCCTTGAAGTTTAGTATTATCTTTGCTCTCTCTGTAAGCTGAATTAATTTGAGATGTCCAAAAGTTTACCCTCTCCTGTCTATTCTGACGCTCTGTTAAAACTGGACCATTAATTGTAGAATCAGTATTTTCTGCGTCTGCAATAAGAGACTGTGACCCAAGCATATGTGCATTTAATTCATCTTCATTTAAAAGAGTAGAAGCAACATTAGCCCTATCGGTTAGTTCAATTTCAAGAGATTGAGCATTTTTCTGTCTTTCAATCTCACTCACATATTCAGAAATCTTTAAACCAGAACCTAACCTAAGTTGGTTGCCTGTAGTTTCAATATATTCCTTCCATTCGCCTTGAGCGTGCTTGTGCATTTCTCCAAGATGATGAGCAAAAGCACCATCAAAATTAGCAAGAGCATTAGGACTATCTTTGTATTGAGTATATAGCTTACCTGCTACATTCTTCATTTCATTATTAATACTTTGTTCCCAACGCAGTCTTATTCTTCTTTTATATGCGTCTGCTTTTATAGTTCCAAAACTATCAGGAACTTTCCAAGCTGTAGGCTCACCAGTTTCAGGGTCATAAGATTTTAAATTAGCTTCTGTTACTGCTCTAGCCGCCTCATCTCCTATTGTTGGAGCTAAACTAGCCGCTTGCTTAAAAAAAGTATTAGATATATTACCAAAAGAATTAGCAATAGAATCATGAGAACTTGCTATAGCATCACTATACTTAACAACTCCTATAGGTTGGCTAGTATATCGTTGTCTTTCTCTTTTTATTGCCATAATTAATCCTATTAACTTGTCATATTATAATTACTTATTCCACCCAACATAGTGGAAAAGGCTGACATACCTGCCGCTCTCCTTGCATACCTACCTTCTTCTCTTCTCCTGTCTGCCTGTGTCTGTAATTGTATTTTTCTAATAGTTGCATCAGATAACATTCTATTAATATCACTATCAACAACATTCATATCTCCTCTAATTTGTGCGTCAACAGATTGACCTTCAACATTTCTAAATCCATCAAAAGCTCTATTTGCTGAAGTTGCATCCCAAGCCATAGCTAATCTTGTATTATGATTTTGTTGTGCAATAATTCCTGATTGTCTTTTCTGCAATTCTATCTGTATGGCATCAAGTTTTGCATCACGCTCACGCTGTCTACCTGCCGCAATCTGCGACCTCGCTTGCATAAAAGAACCAAGTAATCCTAAGACTGGTAATACCATTAAACAATAACCTCCGCTATAATACTATTTACTTGCAATGTTAATGGTGCAGGTTGTGTAACTGACACCTGTGGGTCTTTACCATATCCAAGTAAATTAAAATCTCTTTTCCCAGTAACAGGAGTTTTCGGCTGTGACAAGTCATCTGTAACTTGCAGAACTCCTAATGATACTCCATTAACACTTACAGATAATGTGCTGTTTAAATCAAGTATTACTTTACTTATTGCTCTTGGCTCTCCTGTAACTGGACCCTCATTGCCAATCAAATCAATAGGATTTGTTTTTATATTAACATCAAACTTCCTGCCTATCTCTGCTGATGTTAAATCATCATCTACTGAAGACACATCTATATTGCCACTTGCTACTGTAAACTGACCAACATGATTAGTCCTATCTACCACATCTAAAACTGCACCATTTGCAAAATCAGAAGATACATTAAAAACCCCAGAGCTTCCTGTATATTTCTTAGACATATCTAAATTATAGTTACTATCAAATTCCATAAGTATTAATTTTTTTGTTGTATCACCTTTATCATACTTACCAATAACAAAAACTTTCTCATCTATAGTACATATAGAATGAAAAGAACCATCATCATGTGTAGTAAACTCTGACCATCCTGCTCTCTTTTCTGCTCTGTTTGAATTAAAAACAGCTATTGAACCATCATTGTTTAAAATAAATACATAAGATTCTGCTCTATCTATTGCCGCTTGAAGTGTAGTCATTTGGACTGGATTCTTAATAAGATGTGCAGATAATGTGGAAACAGAATTACCAACATAAGCATCTTCAGTATCAGAATAAATAAACTCTCTAACTATAGAACCACTTTTTTGTACATACACAGTAGCACCATCAAACACATGAGGTCTAACATTGGAAGCACCAAAAGGTGTCTGCCTTCTTATCATAGCATTAGTTGGTGTTGTTGGGTTCTGGTCAAAAGCAGGAACAATAAACTCAGACGTTGTTGTAAATACCTGTAAATCTCTATTTGATGTAATATGTTTAATTGTATTAATTTCACCAATGCTAGATTTAATCTGAATAGATTCACTATCTTGTGCTGTACCTGCATCAAAATTAAAATACTCACCAGTTTGGCTACTCCACAAACCATCAGGCTCACCTAATGTTCCACCAAACCACAGCCTGTTTTCATGGAAAGCTACTGCCGCAGGATACCCTCTTACTGATGAAAAAGATTGTTCACTCCAATCTTCTGTCGCCGCTTTCGTTCTTATTCTAGGTGAACCACCACCATCTGCTGAAGAAGTAGCTGATGCACCAGCAGTAAAAGTATATTCATTTTCACTTTTAATATCTCCAACTGTTCTTGTTCCATTAAGATTGCCTATGGCAATACCACCTACTGTACCTGCTTGAGCAACAACAATCTCATCACCTGAACTTAAACCATGAGCAACATGAGTAACATACACAGTATCTTCACCCTCAACAGTTCTAAAAGCATCTGCCAATAATTGAACTTCTGTATTTTCCATTACTGTACCTTTAGCTGAAGTAGAAGATTGCACAGAAGTAATTAATATCTCAGTATCATGATACTTTAAAACAACCCCCACATGTTTAGAGCTTGTATAATCTCCACTTCCATCAGCAGAACCAGTGGTATCAAAATAAGCAGAACTTACTGTAAGAGTTCTATTAGTACCTGCTGTTCTATGACTTAATGCTAATGTCATTCCTAATGTTTGAAATGAATTGTAAGGTTGGTATGTTTTCTTATCATCAACACGAGTATCAAAAGCAAAAGTAGATACAGCAAATGTAGTTAAAGATGTTCTTGTTAACTTTCTAGGCATATAAGTTTGGTGACATAAAAACATTACATCACCAGATTGAGCATAAGTAACTTCATTATTATAAGTGTCTGTAAATGTAGCGTCAGTTATTGTTTGCACCAATGAAACAGCACCAGTAGATACAGAGCCATCAGAAGCAAAATCAATAATAAAAATTCTTATCTTCCCATTTTCTAAACATACAATATATCTTTCATCATCTGAGAATATAAATGGAATCATTCTAATTTGCTGTTTAGTTCCACCACTAAAATCAACAACAGCTAATCTTGTAGTATCTGTAGAAGTTACAGTGAGATATGTTGAAGAATGTGGGTTATCTCTTACTACTGTAACTACAGCCGCAGAAGGATTAGCTACTGTAAATCCACTTATAGCATTTATAGCAGTATATAGATTGTCAGCCGTAGTATTATTACTTTGATAAGCCCTGACATAATGTGTGTTACCTACAGAAGAACTAGGGGAAGAACTACCTGCGGCTTCAAATTGTATTGTTATTAACGTACCATCATGTTTATAAAACTGAATTTTGGAACCTGTAGCTATGTTTGCATAATCACTAACAGTTATAGTAAAAGATGTACTCTCTACTGTAGTATCAAACTCATACAGATGTTTTAATCCTGCTCGTTTTACTACCCCACCTTCTGCACGAATAAAAAAGTTTTCAAGTTTTTGTGCGGAATTAGTATAAACTTGTGTGTCAGTTCTTGAAATTAAAGAAGGACTTATCTCACCAAATTGGAAGTTAGTTACAGGAACACGAACCTTCTGCATAATTATCTCCTGTTAGTAACAAACCTTGATGTACTTAACTTCCTAGTTGTTTGCTGTTGAGCATCTAAACTTCTTGCTTTAGCCATTGATTGTTGAGCCATTGCCATCATTTGCTGTGCCATTGCCGCATCTCTGGCAATAGAAGTTGAGAAAGCAACAGCTAAAGAATACTCTACAGCTATTGTAAAGTAACTTGGGAATTTATCTTCACCTACTCTAAAGGTATAATCTGCTATTAATGAATCAGAAGCAGTAGTATTAGCATAAGCCTTATCTCCATATACCTGATAATCAATAGGATAATCATTAACAGTAATAGCATGAAGCATTAAATATCCTGAAGGAAGCTGATATGCTCTATCATATCTTCCTGTAGGTGCATCTGATAATAAATTTAATGTTGCTTGATTTGTTGCAAATCTCCACCTTGTATTACATAGGGCAGTCCGAACAATATCTTCATACATATTTGTTGCGACAACAGCTTCCGTTGAGCCATCATCAAACGAAGTAATAGTATCTGCTCCAATTAGAACAAATGCTCTACTACACATATCTAAAGCTGAATCTGCTACTGTACTTGTCATGTTGGTTTAGGGGGATTTCTCCCCCTACTCCTTAATCGCTGTCTGTTGCAGTTACAGTTAAACCATCAACTACGTCAATGGCTGAACCAGTAGAGGCGTTTGCATACGTTAAACTAACAACTGGAGTACCACCAGTAGAAGTCACAGCAATGATTACATCATTAAGAGCAATCATATTAAGTGACTCACCAGTAAAGTAACCTGCTGAGTTAACAGTAGCAATCGTATCTGTTGTATGATAGTGCCAAAGACTGACACCAGACCCACCTGATAATCTAGTTAAATTTGCTGAATCATAAGCCATGTAAAATCTCCTTATGAATTATTATCAAGGACTTCATAGATGCCGTTTGCGTCAATAACGCAGGCACCCATTGACATCATTGATGTTGCTAGGTGAGATACCTTTTCAGGTACATAGTTAAGTTCAGTTGATACGTCAGCGTTAACACCCAAACCAACAGCAGAACTATGATAAGCCATATTCTTTCCTGCTGTTACAGCAGAAGTTGAGAATACTTTAAAGCTCAAAAACTCTTTCATAGTCATTCCACCTGCGTATGGTAAGTTTGCATCACCAACATAATCTGCACTTGCGAACTCGGTTATTGCAAATAAATCTGCAAAACCTTTTGGATTCATTGCTAAGAAACGATTGCCGTCTTCTGGCATATCATTAACACCAACAGTTTCAAACAATGATAGTACGTCTGCTTTTTCAAGAGCAGAACTTGTATCATGTATTTGAGTTGAGCTAGCACCTGCATCCATAGCAGTAATAAGTAACTCGTCAGTCTTACGACCTAGAGCCGCCGCCGCAGATTGTGCTATCGCCTGACGCTCATTGATGTTGGTTTTCAATTCATCCAACTTATCAATGTACTCAGCCGCATAATAATCTGCCATTGTGGCTTCTACTGTGGTGTGTGCTAATTCCATTGGAGTTACGTTGCCATTCCTTGATTTGGTAGACGCAGTTCCTTTAGCAATTTTTTGAAAGCGAACAACGCTTCCTTGAACATTACCAACAGTTCTTACAGTATTACGCAATTTAGAACCCATACGCTGATAGGCAATATGCACATCTGATTCAAACTGTTTGATAAAGGCTGTGTCAATACTATTTGCCATAGTATATCTCCTTATTTACAGTTAAATTTCACTTCATCTATACAGTTGTCTATCTAGGTTCATGTCAATGCGATTGTCCAAAGGGTCGCTCAATGATAAATAGGCTGTGACATTACAATATGTTTCACACTTTTTTCTTCTTTGCAACGAAAAAACTTCATAAACCTACTTGAACCATGCAAATACTTATTATTTATATCAAAAAGAAAGCCACACCATATTAACCAACGCATAGTTTTTTTGTTTTCTTCTGGTACATAATTGAATATTACACGGAAATCTCCCTGTAAAACATCAATTACTTCAGGACATTTCCTTAAAAACTTACGATATTCTTTATAAACATCATCAGTAGCAAGAAACCAAACCCTACCTATTTCCTTATTTTCAGGAACAACACCCATCATACCAATAGGAATACCTTTATTTAAAAGAGTATAACTTCTGGAATCTTCTTCAGTAAAACCTTCTAGCAAGGCTTCGTAAGGTGACATGCTAAATAGAGAACACTCGTAAGCATCATCTTCACGAATGTTCTCAGCAATAGGAGGTATATCGCAAGCAAGACTTTTAACTAATGTTAAGCCTCCAATCTTGCTTATAATATTACGAGGAGTAGAGTTTCTTCCAACCATCTTCTATCTGCTTTACAAAAGCAGGGTCTTGTTTTGTAGGATTCCAGTACTTAGGGTCTTGCATCATACTCTGTAAATCTCTTTCAGTAATTGCTCCTGCAATGTTTCCATCTCCAGAAGGAAGAGGAGCATCCTTTAGTTCATTCATAATATGTTCCAAAACCATTATACCATCAGCAGTTTCACCTATCTTTACAATAGATTTATGTAAGTTTTCTGGAAAATAATTCTTAGCAAAAAGACCAACAGCTTCTGTTCTTTCCTTACCATTATCTCCAAGACGTTTTAGTTCATTATCATAATCAGGAGCATTAGCATTAATAGCATCAGCATACATTTTAATACCTTCTTCAAACTGCTCTTGACTGAATCCATTATTAAAAGAATGGTCTGCCCACCACTGGAGCAATCCATTATCTACTGCTTCTTCTTCGTTGATTTCTTTCGGGAGGATGTAGTCACCACTTTTTTCTGGGCGATTTTCGTAACGCTTGGCTTCGACTTCTGCCAAAACTTGCTCACGAATTTCCTTATCCTTTTGACCCATTTTAGATTCAAGATTTTCATAGGATTTAACAAGGTCTTCTCCTGTTTTAAATTTTTCTGGTAGCCATTCTGGTCTTATAGGTCCAGATGTTTCACGTGAAACATTTTCTTCTACAGTTTCTTGTACAGCTTCTTCAGCCATTCTTGCTCCTTTCATGTTTAATTATTCTATTTTCAATTAAACCAACAATATATCTTTGCCCTTCAACATGACGCAGTACATCATTTGTTACTGCTGAACCATGAATAGATTGTGTTGTAATACTTTTTAAATATGTCAATACTGCATTACCAGTAGGACTAGAAAATAAAGAGTGCATGTTGGAATTAATTTGTTTTTCTAATTCTGGAGTTCTTGCGAAACCATCAATACCTAAATTAGTTGTTTTACTCTGCGGCAATCTGCTGTTCTCCTTGCATTTGTTCCTGTTGCATCTGTTGAATCTGTTGCAGTTGTTCAATCATCTGCTGTCTTTCACCTGCATCTCTAATAAGGGTGTCTGGTATTCCAAACTTCCTTGCTAGATGTGCGGCTGATTCTTCAGAATTAATTAAGATATTCAACATCTCAGGACCAAATGTGCCTCCCACAAGTTGCAAAAATCTAGCCATTGCTGAAATATCTTGATTTGCCTGTGCCTGTGAAAGTGGAGAAACGGAACGAATCTTTACTTGCCTACCATTAATAGTAGGAACTTCAATTCGACCTTGTTTCTTTAGTATGTATACTACTCTTTGTAGTACTGGTTGTACTAATTCTGCTTGCAATCTTCCAAATGCAGAACCAATACGTCTTGATAAGTCAGCCATACGCTCTGCTATTTCAGTAGCAGTAGCAGGAGTTCTATCTGGATTACCAAGCATATCATTATATAAGGCTCTCTTAATATTAAGCCTCATATCTGAAAGAATTAAGTTAGCAACATCAAAAGAACCTGCGGCTCTTATAGGTTGTAACCCCATAGAGTTAGGTGCTTTAGGTATAACAGTTCCAGGAACTAGAGATATAGTATCTGGGTTTACAATGCCGTCATCATCCATCTGGTATATCCCAGATATAGCCATCTGTGCGTTTTCAAGTATAAGTTCAATAGTAAGATTAGTAGTTTTAATAGCACTAAGTGCATTAATTAACGGACCTCGACCATAAACTTCCCCTGCACATTTAGACCAACGAAAACATATAAAAGGATTAGAACCTAAACCTTTAAATGTATCCATCTTTATACAGGTCTTACTTGTAGTATCTATAACATACAGTAGAAATACATCTTCGTTTACCTGACTGTAATCTCTGCAAACAACTTCAAGTATTTTTGTTTTTCTGTCTGGCTGTGACTGCATATACTGCTGGATTTCAGAGCCGAATTTACCTTTTGGGTATAGAATAGGAAGGTCTAAATAACGAACCTGCCGTTCTCTATACACATGGTCTATTTTATCATCAGGACCAGTATCTAAAACCACATGAGGTAAAGGAATAGCAGAAAAAATAACAGGATGAACAGCATCACCTTCTTGTACATGAAGTACTCCTGTACCCACAGCCAAATCCATAAAACTTTCGTGAACCTCTTGTCCAAAATTAGAGTTCTGAATAACCTCAAAAACATATTCTGTAACTTCATCAAGTTGGTTATTAACACTATCCCTCTCCTCTTTTGGAACTTCGCTACCTGCTGTAAAATCTGCCCATCTTGCAAAGTTAGGAACTAAACCCTGCTGTAATCTGGATGCAAATTCCTGAACACCAACAACAGCAGTCTCATCAAATATCTTATCATCCCTTCTTTCGCCTACAGCTTGGGTGTGAAAGGTTTCTCTCTGGGGAAGAGCATACTCATAACACTCTTCAAACAAATCTTCAAAGTGTTGCCTGTGTGCTTTCGCCTTTTCGTACTTATCAAGGTACTGCTTAGCTACTTTATCATCCATGTGCTACTCTATTCCACCAAAATATTTATTAAAGTAACCAATACCACCACCAGTACCACTTAATAAAGAACGTCTACCAGTACCACCTCTACGTTTCTTTATTTCTCTTTCAACAGCCTGTTTTTTTAACTGTTTTGTTTCTTTAGCCGCTTGAAACTCCTGTGATTCCTGTTCAGCTTCTACCTCTGGGTCTGGCTCTGGCTCTGGTTGTCTACTTCTACCACCTAAACACATAACAGTCTCCTTTTACATCCTTGCCCATAGACCTTCTCGTCTTGGTTTCTTTGGTTGTCGTTTAAAAATATCAAAACTACCTCTAGCATTAAACGATTTTAATGGTGTTTGTCCAGAAATTAATTGTCTTCCTTCTCCTGCACCTAACATTAAGTACTGTAAAGCGTCATGAATGTGGGAAAACATGTTCTTTTCTGGCTTATCGTCATACCTTTCTCCTGAAACCTGCATACGTCTGTAGGAATATCCACCTTGAAATCCCTTAATTAAGGTCTGACACCTTCTATCTATCATAAACGCAGGTTTTCCATCAGCCATCTTAGTAAGTTGTGAAGAAACAGATTCTAATCTCAGGTCTACGCTGTTGCTTGGAGCAGGATAAGCCGTAAGTCCTGCACCTCTCAGTATTTGAAATGGTGTAGATTCATCCGTTTGTGCTCTAAAGTCACCAGCAGGGTCGCCATAAATATTAACTTCAAGGTTATGAAAACGAGTAGCTATTTCTTGCCTTAATAATTCTGCAAATCTTACTACACCCATATCAATAGCAACTATTTCTGACTGTATTAACCACCTGCCACGCACCTTTTGACCAAAAACTGCGGCAGGGGTTAACCCAAAATCAATACCAACATACAAAGGAACACCAATAGCAATAGGAATATCTTCTTCTGATACATGTGTTTCTGTTAAAAACTGGGGATATACAGGTTTTCCATCCTGTATCGAACCTAATCTGTTCATAACATACACATCTATCCATGATTTAGTTTTACCACGAATAAGATTAGTATAATAAGTATCCAACATATTCTTTTTGTTCTCTGCTTTCTTATTATCTTTGTATTCGTGTACTTCTCCCTTCTCATCTAGGGTTTCTATCATAGCAGGAGGCTGTACATAGAATGTCCAGTTGTCAGGTTTAATCAGCATCTTCGCCTGTTCCATAGGAATATGGTCAGGAACAGGAACATCACCAGACATTATTGCCCACCAATGGTCTTCTTCTGGTGCGTTGGTGTCACAAATAACTCCAGACCAAGTAGGACCACCTTCTCGCATAGAAGGGAATCTACCACATCTCATTGTGCATGCGTCAATAATGCTCTTTGGTATTTCTCTGGCTTCGTTTACCCACACTCCAGTAACTTCTAAAGATAATAACTTCTTAACATCTTCAGGTCTGTCAAGAGCAAGGAAGATAACCTCAATATCTAAATCCCCCTTTTGTATGTGATGAGTATAAGGAACTGACCAATGGAACTTACCCCAAGTATCTTCTGGAAACCAATCTAACCAAGTTTTAATAGTAGTAGTTCTAAGCTGTGGGTTGGTATTTCTAACTACTGCCCACCTACTTCTACGCTTTCCTTCACTATTCTTCTCTTGTTGTATTGCTCTTCTGAATACTTCTACACAACAAGCAACAGACTTACCAGAACCAACAGGACCCCTTATACCTCTAAAAAAATTAGAATCCTTCATAAAGGTTTTGAGAATATCACCATCAGGTTTGTACTTAAACTCAGGCATTACTTATTGGATTTTAATGTATACCAACCACTTGTGCTTTTCTTGCCATAGTAATACGGACCTAACGCTCTTCTGCCAGTTTTTCTTTTTATCATTGCTTCGTCTGAACGTACCCCTGTGTTTATATTTTTAGCTTTTATCCAATTACTGGCTTTTGAATCATTCTTTAATTTAAAGTTACTTAAGATATCAGCTTTTCTTTGACGCTCCCCTGCTCTTTTTTTATCTTTCTTGTCATAATAATATGGGTCGTTAAACGGATTACTTTCTGGTTTCCACATTATCAAACTCTTAGCTTTATGCTTAACAGTCTTAACTCCACTACCTAACATTGAAAGAAGACTTTTCTTTCTAGGCTTCATATCTTCTATTCTCATAACTTACACTCCTTACATGTGGTCTACTTTAGAATCTTTATCTCTGCATACCCTCTGATATACTTGATATAAGTGATATATTTACCCTAATATATATCAATATATCAGACATATCAGGGGGTACTTGATAGAGTTGATAAGGTTGATAGGGTACTTGTAGCTGTTGTAGGACTTGTAGAGGGGTGTAGAAGAAGTAAGTACCGTTTTCTGTAAGCCTCTCTATCTTCCATAAGTTCCATACATCTAATAATCTTCCACATGTTCCACATCCTCCACACTACATCTGCTCTATTTTAGAATCTTTACCTATCTTAACCAACTTAGCTTTAGTCTCATCAGCAATAACAGCAATCATCTTATCAGCCTCATGGTCAGTACAGAACTCTTTAGGATACAACTTAAAATGTACATTCTTTACTACTATTCTTAATATTCTTCTTTCTTCTGGAGTTAGTTTCATATCGAGCCTTTTTAGCTAAAATTGTTAGTGAGGGACCACTTACATTGAGAAGCCTTCAAGTTTTCCCCCACCCCCAAGCTCACCCTAAGTCTATACTAACCTTAACGTCACCAGCGTGTAAGTGCATATGGCGTTCAGGCGACTTAAACCCTGCTCGGTCCAGTATATCCTTGCTAGCTTCAAGCTGAACATACTCACTCTTGGCATCTGTAGCTAACCTAAGCACTCTGTTGGAAGCTATAGTAGCATTAATACCAATACTACTACTAATCTGTTGCATCATATACTGTTGCACATGTGGTTGCTTAAGAGCCTTCATAGCTGATACTCTACCAGACTCGCCTTTAGCATATCCTGCTTCTTGTGATGCTTGTTTGATACTACATCCTGTTGCTACTAGAGTATCCACTAGCTTAGTCTGCTTCTCTGTTAAGTTAGCTACTGTCAAGGTCATTCGGCTACGTTAATCCATCTTCAAAACCCTTGTCAAGGGGTTAATTTCACTAAAATGCATCAAACAAGTTTGATTCGCTACGCTTGGTCTTCTTTTTAGCTAAAAAGAAGCAAAAAGCCTATTTCATAAGTAGAAATAGAAGTATCAAACAAGTTTGATTAACGCTAACGCTAGGTTCTTCTTTCATCTGAAAGAAGCAAAAGACCAAATCAGGATTTGGATATTGGAGTTAGGCTAGACAGCCCTAACTCTCTAAAGAGGTTTGTGTGAGGCTAGACAGCCCTCACGGCACTCTATTCTGAACCAAACGCATGCAAAGAGTTTAAAACTATGTGTCTACGCAAAGGTCGCTTCATGCTCATACTTCGCAGGATTCCGCTCTCAATGCTCAAGCAGACACAAAGTTTTAGAGTAACTCGCAAGCTCATCCATGCCTCTCTACTACTAGAACCCCTCGCAGGTGCGAGCTAAACAGAATATACTTAATTCTGCGTTAAGTACGCAGAAAGAATTTGTTTTTTATTAATTCTGTGTAGCGATTGGCATAAGAAAGGGCTACGGGTGTTCGCTGAGGCAGATGACGCACCCTACGACCTTCTGTGGACGCGAACGACCTCAAATCTACAGAACAAAATACGGCAGATTCCAAATTAGCGATTCCCTCTTGTGCGTCATAGACGCACGCTCTATGCTAATTTCCCCTTGTCGCAGAAGAGGGCGACAATTCCTCGCGACCATCTTTGATTTTCTTCTGTATATTTGACCCTTTCTTATGCAGAAGACTAGGGTGGGAGGGGTTCTCGTAGAGAGAGCCTCGCCCATAAATCTTAAACTCAAATAAAAGGAAATTAAAATGAGTATTGAAAATAAATCTAAAATTGAAACTGTTAGAAAAATAACTAGCAACAACTATACTGACGACCATATAGAGCAACACCGACAGCTCTTAAGAACCAAGATTACACCTACTAAGCAGGTTGAGGCTTTCCTAGATGGTCTTGGTACTGAAAGAAAGATTGGCTTTGCTTGGAAGGTTATCTTCGACACAATGTTTGGAGACCAACAGGAAATGGTTAAGGCTGAATCATCTAATGGACAAGAGACTCCTCTTGAATATGCAGACGGAGATTACACCTATTGGGCAACGGCTTATATGGAAGCATTGTTATCTAATACTTCTGTATGGAATACATCTAAGGATGGCAAAGCTCAATCTCCTACAGCATGGAACTATAAAGCAATCACCAATGCTACTGCTAAGATTAATGACCTTAAATCTAAGTTCATTGATACTGATGTTAATGCAGAAACTGGTGAGATTGTAACCAGAGAGGACCATGATGCTATCGACAACGATAATGATATTCAGAATTGGGAAGCACGGAGAAGAAATGCTCTTGGCTTCAATGAAATCTGCGTTGCATCTGACTTGTCCTTACTTGCTCTCTTTCAGGAGTACACTTCTACTAGCTTTGTACATTGGAAAGAGAGGTTAGCTCTTCAAGACTTAGCAAGAGAAAAAGCTAAGCAAGATGCCGAGCTAGCTCAAAAGGCAAACTCAACTTATCAGCAGTACTTCACCAAGATGAAGGAGATAGAGATAGTGCCAGAAAAGAAAAGGACTGAAGCTCAGATTGAAGAGTTAAAGTTCGCAAGAGAAATGGTAAAGGCTCTAAGTGCTTAAGCCGACTGATGTAATCTTCATCATAGCAGTATCCATTCCGTTAGGGATGGGTATTGCTACCTTAATACAAAACTTAAATTAAACAGGACAAATAAAATAAAAAAAGGATTTAATAAATGTCTAAGGTGTTAATATGTGGAGGTCGAGACTTTAAGGATGCTCGACTCCTAACAAATTTCATGGATAAATTCCAACGCAATCACTCACCTATAACATTGATAATACATGGTGATGCTAGAGGTGCTGATACTCTTGGTAAATTCTATGCTAAAAATAATGGAATACCATTTGAATCATACCCTGCTAATTGGGATTTATATGGGAAATCCGCAGGTATCAGACGTAATGAACTGATGCTTGCACAAAACCCAGATTATGTAATCGGCTTCTACGGAGGCAGAGGTACTGCTCACATGCTTAAGATTGCACGGCAGAAAAACATAACAACATTGCACATAAACTAAACCGACTCTGGTGGCAACCTAAGAACAAGGATGTCACCAGAGTCCAGAATTTTGAGGGCGTGAGGACTAGCGGATGCGAACAGAATTATTGCACTCAAATACCACCAGAGTTTTCTCAACTTTTTCATGTAAAAGTATGATTAAGTATAGTAAACTCTTAACACTAAACACAAATAAAAAGGAGAGAATCAGATGCCACTAGATAATACTATTGCAACTGAACCACTGTTAAATAGAATTATTAAACAGGAATACCACAACCCAGAAGACTATAACTTCCCAGTTAAATGGGCAGTACCAGAAATTTCTACTGTTACTTATGAGAATGATGATGGTACTACTAATGTAATTATGACAAATGAAATGAGACACCTCATTAATACAAGAGATAAATGTGTTGTTGGTATACATAAATCTAAATATGTTGAGCAACTACATGAACCATTGGTTAATAATGTACTGGATGTAGCTCACAAAATAGGAGCAGGAAAAGTAATACCAAACATAAGAGTGTATGAGAATGGTAAGAAACTAAAAGGTGAAGTGTTCTTTCCAGATACAGCATTTACTGTACGCTCAGGCATGAATGATACTGTGTGTTTCAAGATTGAGTTTGGTAATTCTTATGATGGTACTTGGAAGTTAGGTATCAAAGCTATGGCATTACGACTAGCATGCCTCAATGGTATGTGTCATCATCAAGGTATTAGTGGTGCTGTACTTAAGCATACTGCTAATGCTAATTATGATGGTGTGATTGAAGCTATGAAACAATCAACTAAACTCTTTATAGATAGCGAAGAAACCTACAACCAAATGGTAGGAGTAAACCATACAGAGAAGACAGCTATGAATTGGTTTCGTAAGTACCTATGCACAGACTATCAAGGTGGTAAGTATAAAGTAAATGAAACTCAGTCAGCTATAATGCACAATAAATTAACTCAGTATCGCAAACAATTAGGTGGCAATGCTTGGGCTACATACAATACTATGACTGATTGGGCTACACATACACCAGTATTGGAGAAAGAAAACTTCAGTCCTTATCGTAATGAATCTCCTGTTGCTAGAATTAATGATACAAATAATAGAAACAATAAGATTAGCAAGATGCTTAAAGCATTAAAGGAAACAAAAGGAGGAGTAGAAGTAGATAAGTTTCTAGTCTCTGCATAAAAAAATGGGTGGAGAAAAATGAATAAAACTCCACCCAGTTTCCAAACACAAAGTCAATGACCACATTATAACGGGAGAGAAAGTAATGAAGTCCATTACCATTAACATAAAAGTATTAGCAAAAGCAATAGGCAAGTACAATAATGCACTAGATAGTACCAGTATATCAAAAGAGTTATTCCCTGACTCGGATATACTTAGAGAAAAGTTTGAAACGATAGCACATGAAGCATGGTATGATACTGTTGCAGGTAAAGAAGAACAAGAGGAACCAGAACCTGAAGAGCTTGGGGTTAGGGAAGAGATGGAGAATAACAAGCTCATAACCCAGTCCGATTATGAGGACAGAATAATTTCATTAGATATATTTTGAGGAGAGAATAATGGAAAAGAAAATAACAAAGACATCTTTAGTTCTTAAACATTTAAAAGAACATGGTAAGATAACATCTATGGAAGCAATAGAAAAATGGAAAGCAACTAGGCTAGCCGCAATCATTCTTAATCTAAGAAAGAACTATTCTATAGATACAGAGATGGTTCCATTTGATGGAGCAAGGTATGCTCGCTATCATTATAGAGGTGAGAAGTAATGTTTATACATGAACAGCTTGAAGCATTACAAATTATGCTAACCGAAAAGCAGATGAATGTATTAAAACAAATCTACATTCTTAATGAAACAAAAGGGCATGGCAACACAACACATAAGCAGATAATGAAAGCTACTGGTTATCCTAATAGCTACCTTAGTTCATGCCTTAATGGTATGGAGGTAAGACATAAAATAATAATTGCTGTTACACTTAACAGTCATGCTTATGCTACTGGTATCTACAATACCTATAGAATAAATAAGAAAGGCATAGCTATACTAAAGAAAGACCTTGCACTTATGCAAGATGTCAGTAATATAACTGAGTATGAAAAGTTACTTCGAACATCTGTCAGTACTCTGCAAGGACAATCAAGTAGACCTAGCCTCAGCCTTTAAGTTTGCAGGAATACCTTACTCTACATACTATCGCAACATGCGTGGTACAGAGTTAAGGTATTCTACTGCACTTAAAGTTCTTGATGCTGTAGATATAATAAGCAAACACAAAGAGGTATATAAGAAATGCCTAGTAAAGAAAAACGAAAAGGAACATACCACGAAAAAGCAATACTCAAATGGCTAAAGGAAATAGGATTTCCTGTTAAGAAACAAATACTTAGCGGTAGTCTAGTAGATTCTCATGGTCAGCAATATCGTGGAGACCTGATACTCGACATGCCTGAAATGAATATAAGAGTAAAAGAAAAATTAAACTTGTATGTCGAGGTAAAGTACAGAGACGCATCCAGTTTCCCCAATGCGTTCTCTGTGCTTGAAGGAAGAGACATAGCTTTCTTCAAGAGGAGAAAGGGAACACCTAAGACATGTGTTATTATTGATGGAGATATATTTGAATCAATAGTAGCACCACAACTATTAAAGAAAAGGAATAAGAAATGAATGACACGTATAATTTTGATAACCATGTAATTAAGATTGAGCCTAAAGCTATGGTACATGTACTGCTTGCAGAAAGAAAAGATTCTGATGAAACTCTGCGAGAAATATATGAGACATTAAGAAATGTTAATGGCTGTACTCTTGAGACAGGAAAGTTTGTGCATCAAGCAGTCTTTCGTGCTGACTCAATAGACTCTGCTAACATGGCATTAAAAAGATTCGATTGGTATATGACACCTATACCTAAAGAACAATTAATAAAAGCATTAACTCCAATAGCTTCTATATTAAGACATGAAACTACAGATACAGAAGAAATAAAAAATCAAAAGATAGATATAACTGCTGATATTCTTACTGGTTATCCTGCTGACTTAGTTACTATAGGTATAAGGAATGTTAGTATTAATTGTCTGTACTTTCCTCAACCAGTAGGATTCTTAAAGACAATAAAGCAAGCGTATACAGAACGTACATTTATTAGAAAGCTAATAATAAAAGAGATTGACAGATTGCAATAATGCAATTACTGTCTACCTGTTAGGGTATCCTTTCTTTATCCTTGCCTGTGTAAAGAAACGAGACATGCCCTAACACCAAACACAAAGGAAACAATATGATACAATTAAGTGAAACGGAGAAAGACCGTAATAAATATATTGGTGGTAGTGATGTCGCCAAGATTATGAGTGGAGATTGGTATGACCTCTGGTTAGAAAAGACTGGGCAAGTAAAACACCCAGACTTATCAGATGTATTCCAAGTACAACTAGGTATAGTAACAGAAGCATTTAATATTAAGTGGTTCTATAAAAATTATACTGACTGTGCAAAACAAAATAAGATAGAAGGTGTAAACCCAAGACAATTATTTGGAAGAAAAGCTAGCGAAGAATTAATTGATGAAAGTTTTATGCGTGGCAATCTTGATGATGTATGTATAGATGGTTCAGGTAGGATATGTGCAATAGAAGCTAAACATACAAGTGCTTTGGGTATGAGATTCAAGAATATAGATGAGGCAATAGAAACGTACATGCCTCAGATGCAATTTTATCTGTACCTTCTACACCAAAATTTTTCAACTGATGATTACTACTACCCAGTAGGTGGATGCTACTTCCCTATTATCTTTGGCAACGTATGGCATTGTGTAAAGATAAGTAGTTATGCAGGGTATCAAATAGATATGGTAGATGCCATCCATAGATTTAAGAAACATGTAGATAAGTTTGACCCAGAGTGTCCAGAAGCAACAGCACCACCAAAATATAAAACAAAGCAAACTAAAATAAAAACAGAAACAATACCTATTGATGGTATGATTAAAATAGATATGACACAAAGCAATTCATTCGCACAAGATGCAAACGAATATATAAATGCAAAGATAGAAGTAGATAAGGCAAAGCCTAAACTAGAAGAAGTACGACAGAAACTTCTTGAACATGTACCACCAAACGCAAGAGAAGTGTATAGCAATCTCGGAACAATTAAGCGTGATGCTAAAGGTACACTTAGAATAAACATGAAGGGAGAAGCCAATGGCTAATACAAGACAAGACTACGAGAAGCAGAACGCAGACCTATGGGACAGACTATCTACTACTGACCCTGCCTACACAAAGAGTGTGCCATCATCTTGGGGTAAGAATATTACTACTATCAATGCCCACTATCAGATAAGAAAGATGACAGAACAGATAGGTCAGGTAGGTGACAAGTGGGGATGGGAAGCTACCTATGAAATAAAAGATATAAGACATGGAGAAGAACTGCATACTATGGTTTTTGCTTATGTTTCTATATGGGTAGGAGATAAGGACAAAGCTATTGGTCCAATACCAAGTTCTGTGCCTATGGTACACACATCAAAGAAGAATCCCAGAGGTAGGATTGATGATGAGGCACCAAAGAAAGCTATGACTGATGCACTAACCAAAGGCTTATCCCACTTTGGTTGTGATGCTAACATCTTCTTAGGTGAATGGGATAACAACAAGCATGTAAATCAACCTGACGACCCATTTCAATAGGAGGAATAAATGGAAAACACTAAAGCCAAAGGTAACTTGTTTATGAATAACGAACTATCAAAAGCAAAGTTAGTAGCTCAAGGTCCAATAGATATGGAAGAAGGAAAGAGAAACTTTGCCCTAATCAAAATGGATTGGGATGATGAGAGTAGCATTGATGTGTACCAGAAAATAGGTAAACTATACGACAACAATGATAGGGAAGGTAATCTAAAACAAGACACCAATCCTTTAGCTCCTCGTTATACTTCTACTGTAAATACAGTAGATGGTAAGAAGAGAATCTCAGCTTGGATAAACACCCCGAAAAATGGGGGGAACAAGTATGTAGCAGTAACAATCGAAGATGCTATTGGTGCTACTTATAAGAAGGAAAAAGAACAGAAGCCAAAAGAGCAGGAAGAATGGAAGAAGGAGGCACAAGAAATTGGCGAATCACCATTCAGTTAATAAGAACCCATTCCATTCTAACGTACCACTATTCAAATGTGTATTGTGTGGTGGTGCTTTCGAAGGATACGGAAACAATCCAGAACCATTAGCTAAGTTCGAAGATGGTCGTGCTTGTGACACCTGTAACAATGACGTAATCATAGAACGTATGCTAAATATTCAAAAGAATAATAGTAAGAAAAAATAGAAAAAAGAGAGGGTAGTTTGTTTCAATTTCCTTTTGTTTGCTACCCTCTCACCCAATTAGACCCTGAAATTTAGCCATACAGAGGGGTTAAATACTTTCTATAGGGTATAGTACCCCCCAAAATTAACGAGGATTCTCATGTATATAACTTATATACTTGTGTTGATTTCATTAGAAGCAACACCAACATCATTGTACTCAATAGAGTTTCGAGACAAAGCATTATGTATAGAAGTCGCTGAACATTTAACCAATACAGGTCTTGGCGACCAATGCTTTGAGAGGTATAACTATGATGGATATACTGCACCACCTGATAGACCTACTAATATAGGGAAAAAAATATGAGTAGAATATTTCATGGGCAAGACCAGAAGGGCAGGGTAATAATCCAATGCCCTCATTGTAAGATGATGCACCATCTAGGTCATATCAAATTTAAAAACATTAGATGTAAATGTGGAGAGCGTATCAACAACCCAGAGATTGAACGTCATGTAGATATGTTAAATGAAGAATGGGAAAGGATGAAATCTAAATGGCAAAGAAACAAAAAGGAATAGTAGATATAGCAGATAGAAAAGACTCTGTTTATTCTGGTGCAGATAGAGCAATTAGATATGAACTAGATGTTCTCTATATGACGATTAAAGAATTATTGAAAGATAATTCTCAGAAAGAAAAGATGATACAGAAACTTAAAAGGAAACTAAATGGAAAAGCAACAAGTAATAATTAATGAGTGGAAGTGTTCCTCATGTGGAGAGACAGCAGTAATGAAAATCAAGAAGAAGAAGTATTGTTCTGTATGTGCGTCTCATCAGATGGGCAACCAAGCGTATCGCAAAACAAAAGATAAAGCCATTGTTCAGGAGGAGCAGACTCAAAAGGTATCTCGTCTACAGATTCTTCAAAGCCTAAACTTAACTGAAGAGGAGCTTCACTTGTTGAGTTCAAAGTGAGGTCCGTCAAAAAAAGGTCTCTGTTTTAAATTACGTTTGTAGTCTATGTATGATAGGTATGCCTCTTCCATACTTTTATCCCACTTAGCTAAATCAGAAACAGACCAAGCACCACCCCATCTAAGACGGAAACCTTTTGTATCTATTTCTTTAGATGCAGACTGCATAGCATCAGCAACATCATCATATACATTTACCTCCCAACATACATTGCCATCTATATAAGCAACCAAGTCTACTGCCCAACTTGTCATGTCATCCTGAAGTAAATGATAACTGTTCATAGTCTGAGACTTACCTGTCTCTACTAATTTCTTTTGAGTATCTAAGGTTCTTACCCCACATGAAACTCCAAAGTCTACCTTAGTCTTAGTGATAGCAAGGTTTACTATATCTACAAGAACAGGGTTAACTCCTTCTAATCTTTCTATACTTCTACTTGATAATCTAAATGTCACTTGTCATTACTCCCTAATAGTTGCCAAATATCTGTTGAAGCAAACTCTTACTTCTACTACCTGTACTTATAGGTTTAGTATATTCAAGTTTAAGTTCACGATTTGATTCCATCATATTATCTATATTCATTTCCAAAGTACCACCACCTACTTGAATCTGATTCCAGTTCCCAACATTTCCTAACAACCCTGCTAACGGCTGTGAATTGTTTGCGGCTGTCAAACTTTGGATAGCTTTTGATTTGAATTGTAAATCAGCATTAGAATCAACAGCAGTTAAAGGAGTTATATTATTATTACCTGCCTTAAAAGGATTTGTCAGAGAATTTATCTTAGCCTGATACACTTTTATTTTCTCTACGTTTTCTGGAACACGATTTAATCTATTCTGGTGTTCCTGTTTAGCACGAATATCTTGATTTTTTTTAGATAACTCAAGCATAAGAGCTTCAGCTTGTTTACTAGCTACGCCAGTATTCTTTGCTTTTTGTTTAGCTATAGCCAATGCACTTTTCTTACCTTTAGCCATTTACTTCTTCTTTCCTATTGGGTTAAAAAATTTCTTAGCACTTCGTGTGGCGAATGATGCCGCTACAATACTGCCCAAACTTACCTGATACCAAGTCGGCATCCCAGAGAGAGCAAGGAAGCCGTCAGTTACTATTTGCCTACCCCACTCGCCACAGAAACATAGTATCAGAGGTATAGAAAAAAGTATAGTCAACCATTCATCTTTCCAAGAAGATTGACTAGCTCTCATTGCCGCCAAATCCCAATCAATTTCTCCTGTTGCTTCTTTCATTTTGATTTGTGCTTCTGCTTTTTGAATAGCAGTCTTACCTTCAAGATAAGAAGTAGCAAGAGAACTAACTGATGTAAGTATAGTACCTATCATTTGGGTTTCTTTATTGGTTTCTTAGGTGGTCTACCTTTCTTACTTCCGTAAGTTCCTTTCCCAGATGGCATAGCAATCTCCTATTATAATTTTAATAAACTCTTACGTGCAAGAAAAGGATTGTCTGGGTTTATACCTTTAATAAACTTATCAGTTTTCCCAAGAAATTTAACATTTTCTTTACCATATCTTTTTAGTAATGCATTATAAGTACGTCCAGTTTCTGTATAAATATCATCATTAAATTTAAATCTAAACAATGAAGCCATAGTAATCTCCTATTTGTTGTTACCATTTTTAATAAAAACATTTGATGCAATGAAAGCACCAATGATACCCATGTTACTTAGCACCCAAGTATTACCTATAGAAGATAGGTGGTCAAGTCTTTCAAGACTAACCAAGTCTGTCATAAGTACACCAATATATATTGTTACAGATACAGCAGAGAACCAGACCATGTATCTTTGTTGGTCTTCTTTAGCATTGTTGTTCTCAAGTCTAAGTTTCTTTTCTTCTATCTCTAGTTCTTCTAGTTCTTCTGCTGTCATTCTATTGTCTCCTATCTAAAACCATAAGTCCGTAAGTAATAGCAACAAGAATAGCAGTACCAATACCTATTGTAAGTATACCAACAGTCCACAATATAATCTTCTCTTTGCGTTCTTGTGCTTCATAAATTTCTTTCTGTCTGCGTTTCCTTATCTGACCTTCCATACTTATAAGTTCATCCCATGCTTTAGTGCCATGAGTAAACATTATAAAAGTTTTGAGTTCGTCTCGTTGTTGGTCTAATTTTTTTTTGGCGGCAAATGCTTCGATAGCTTCCTGCTCTATTGATTGACTGTAAAAAACTTTAGTAAGTAATGAAGGATTCTTTGCTCTCTTCTCTATATTAGCTACATCAGATACAGCACCCATCCATTTAGATAGGTCTTGAGTCATAGACTCTAGTTCTCTACCTGCCATGAACGCTTTTTTTATTCCCCCAAATGCGGCAGTCGCAGTTGAGATAGCCGCACTT
>TARA_R100000808_G_scaffold25087_1_pt1 | contig 31077 bp, 30 predicted proteins | sample TARA_R100000808 | Tara Oceans TARA_R100000808 (sample SAMEA2622852) | marine metagenome | biome: marine biome (ENVO:00000447); feature: marine epipelagic mixed layer (ENVO:xxxxxxxxx); material: "saline water (ENVO:00002010), including plankton (ENVO:xxxxxxxx)" | depth 140 m | reverse complement strand
ACAGAGTCCTTCACGAAAGTCTTGTAAGAAGAGCCTCCACGAACAGCCTTAACCCCAGACCACCTCTTGCCAACAGCTAGGCCAGCAGCGCCGCCAGCAAAGAAGAGAGGCGCTCCCATCCCAAGGAAAGACCCAAGGGCAAGGCCAGTGACAGCGCCAGCCCCGGTGGACAGGACCTGCTTGGCTGTCGCCTCTGAGGTCTGGACTTCCTTCATCACAGCCCCAACGCTGTCCTGAGAGAAGTCTGTAGACAGGGCCTCATCAAAGAATCCGCGCTCGGAGAAGAAGCGTCGCCATTCAGCAACAGTCAGCTCCTCGTCTCCGATCTTGACAATGGAGTCGAGAGCCTCGTCGCCCCAGCTACCCCAGATCCTGGCTGCGGCAAACTGGTTGCGAGGGTCAACAGCGCCGAGGCCGATCTCCTGAACGAGGGAGATCGTATTGCCAACGATGTTCCGACCGATGTGAGCCAAGGCAACAATAGTAGCCTGAGTCTTCATCCAAGCCTGGATGCTGTCCCACCACTCAGCTCCGAGAGACTTCTTCGCAAAGGCAGCGTCAGAGGAGTTCCGCCAGTTCAGGTACTCCTTAACCTGAATCGGAACATACGGGACCTTCAGGTCTGGACTGCTCATGGCTCGGATGATGTCGTCGTCAACGTCGCCAACCTCTGCTCGGACAAGGTCTCTCACCTCGTCAAGCGTCGCCCCCTGGAGGACTCGCTCCTTCAACACCTTCGCGAGACCCTGAAGACCCTTAGGGAGCATCTTCTTCAGCACCGACTGAAGGTGCTCCACCTCGCCAAGGGGAACGAAGCCAAGCTCTGCAGCGGCGCGAGCCCTCTCCGCAGGCGGAAGCTCAGAAATCAACCTGCCCTGAGGGAACAAGTCCAGAATCGTCTCGATGAACCTGGCGTCAGCAACAGCCTCGCTTGCACGCCTGTGGTAGTACTCCATCACCACAATTGGATCGGATTCAAACAGGGCGTCGTATTCAGCAAGCAGTGGGCCTTGCTTCATCTCAGCGACAAGCTCGTCGTAAGAAGACCCAGTTGCGTCTAGGTACTCTCGAAAGGCCGCTTTGCCTCTTGCCGCAGCCTCAGCCGCTTCAGGGCCATAGCCTCCTGTCTTAGCGACGTGCTCTACAAGCCTCTTGGCATCGACTTCCTTGTACCTGTCGTTGATGTCATCAACGAGACCGGAGAGCTTTCTGTTCTCTGAGAAGTAAGACTTCAGAGCCCTGCCGATCCTCTCTCCGCCAGACCCCTTAAACGCAGCATTCCTCTTGATTGCAGACTGAGACAGCATGTGAGGGAAGTAAGCGCCAACGTCTACACGGGCAAAGAAAGCAACTTCATCGAAGTCCTTGTCGATAGCACCAGCCTTCTTCAGGGAAGCAAGGTGGTCATCGAAGAACTTCTTCATGAGCCTGGCAACGCCAATGACTTGCTGGAACTCTTCAGGATCTCCTAGAAGTCGGAGCTGCTCTCTGTAGCCACGAATCACTTCACGCTGCTCAAGAAGAACCTTCTCGGTGACATCTTCGCCCATTCGAGCAAGACGAGACTCAGCGGAAGCGATCTTCTTCTCAATCCCCTCGATGTGCCTACGGACTCCATCCGGTGTAGCGAAGGGAATGTTGAGGACAAGGTTCCCTATCCTGGGGTCCTTGACGAGCTTAGACACACGGGCCTTCTGGTCACCCGTGAGAGAGCCAATGAACCGGAGAGTGTCTGCGTCTCGGAGGGCCTCAAGTCTCGCCCTGAAGAGGGCCCCCTCAGCCTCTAGGATGTTGTAGCTAGAGTCCAGTCTGCTCTCAAGCTCTCGGAGAGCGTCGTCTGGGTGCCGGAAGTCATCCTCTCTTTCTCTCAAAGTTTTGAGAAAGTCATCGACTTCTTCTTTGAGAGCTTTCGAGAACGCATCCTTCTCTTCGGTTGGCATCCTCTTCTTCTTCGCTCTTCTGGTGTCTAGATCAGCAAGAGCCCTGCCAAGGTCAGTCTCATCGAACTCGTCTCCAACCTTCGCGAGGCGCTCCCTGATGCCAGCGATGTCCTTCCTCAGAAGGGCGGCTCTCAGAGCTGGGTTCTTTTCCTTCCTAGCCCTGTTAATGGCCTTGCGAAGAAGGATGTCCGCAGACAAATCCTTTGATGCCGGAAGGCTAACTGTCTTCCTGCTCCCGAAGAGGGCGTCAGAAAGGAGAGCGATGGCCTTTTCAAGATCCTTCTCGTCTGCCTCAGATACAACGCCTCTCTTTACAAGCCTGTCGTAGAGGCCAAGAATTGCCTGCCTTGATTCTTCTCGGATCTCTGCTGCTCTCGTTGCGACCTGAGCAGTGATGCTAGCCATCCTGTTCTTGTAGTGAATCTGGAGAGACTCCAAGATCTCCCGACCAGGCGAGCCAACGGGGTGAACAAGGTCCTCTTTCGGCTTCTTCGGGGTGAAGATTGTCTTCACCATGTCGCTTGAAGCTGCCTCGAATGCCCGTTCGTAAGCAGCCTTCGCAGCATCTGTAGCCGCAGAGCTAGCCCCAGTGATCAACTGGTCAATGGTCGCGATCTCGTAGTCTCTCCTAAGAGAGGCAAGCTTCGTGAGCTTTGCGCTAACCCCCTTCGGAAGCCCGAGGGCGCGGGTGCTCTTAGCCCCAACAAGCGTTGCGTCAATCGCATAACGCCGACCCGACGTATCAAGGACCGCCTCAAACAATGAGCTGAGAGGGATCTCCTTGCCACTCTTCCACGCAACAGACACTGACTCCACATACGCCTGGACCGCAGAAGCGTTAGAGACACCTCCTGAAGCAAGAGAGGACGTGAAGCTATCAAGGGTTTCCTTGTATGCGTTCAGATGGATGTCTCTTGCCTGAAGAAGCTCGTCCTCTGAAGCACCCTCAAGCCTAGCCAGAGCCTCATTGATCGCACTAGACTCAGTGGTTGGCTTGTCTTTCTTGGCCACAGCAGATAGCTGCTCGTCAATCTTGTTCAGCTCATCTGAGATCCGCCCAAGCTCAGCCTCGAAGTCTTGTCCGATCTTCCCAACAGCAAGCTCAGTCTGATGGCGAAGCCGGCTCTCAACAGAAGCCCTGGTGGCTGCGTCGAGGAAGTCAGCCTTCTGGCGGAGAGAGTCAAGGAAAAGAAGCTTCTCCCCCCTAGTCGCTAGCTGAGCCTCAACGGCAGCCAGGTTCTCCAAGACAGCACCAGACTGATCCACATACCGATCAAGAAGATCGTCAAAGGCATCTACGTCAATGCGAGCAGCCGTCTCCACCACAGCAGGCTCAAGACGACGAAGCTCTGCAATCGCAGCCCTCGCTGCGCTGACATCCTCATCAGATAGCTTGGTAACAGCGCCAAGCCTCTGGACTTGAACCTCGTCGCCAAGGCTCGACAGAGTAGACACAAGCTCTCTGAGCCTCTCGATAGAGGCGAGCCTAAGGAGGTCGTCCGCCGTAGCCATCGAGTTGTCTGCGTTAGCCCAGCCAAGCTCATAGGCCTGCCTGGCAACCCTCAAGATCTGTGGACTATCACCAGCAATCGCTTCGAGCTTCGCCTTAAACCTAGGCCACTCAGACCGAAGCATCGCCTGGTTTGTCAGACGCTGACGCTCCTCAGCGACCATCCTGTGGTGCATGGAAGGATGAAGGAGAAGCTCTCTCTTTATTGGAGACCAGTCACCAGCAGCGTCCTGGGTCGCATACGCAGCAGGCTTTGTCCTAAGACCCCCAACACCAGATGCGCTCCGACGAACACGGTCAAGCTGGGGGAACCTCTTAGCGATTGCGTAAGACAATGCGAACGTAACCGGCTCGATGTTCTTAACCAGATTCCCAGCCTTGATAGCCATCGCTTCTCTGGACTTGCCAGAGATACCCTTAGCCAGGACAGACGCAGCCTTGCCAGCAGCCGTGTAAAGAGTCGGCCCGATGTCGTCCAGAATGATCGAGTCAACAGCCTTGCTGGAGAGGCTTCTGAATCTGTCCTTCCCAAGCGTCTTCTCCAGAACGCCAGTGCCTGGATAGTAAGAAGCAACAGCAGCCTCCCTACCGTAGAGGCCAGCACGGGCATTCTCATAAACCTTCGCGTCGCCAACGCTCATGAAGACAGGACCCGTTGACTCGATCTTCCCGCCAGACTTCTTCAAGCCAAGGCTCACCAGAACCTGACCACTCTCCTCAGCCTGCCTCGCTGCGTCAGACCAGAAAGAGTTCACCCTGTTTAGTTGGGTGAGGAAGTCCCCTTCGGAAAACATCTCACGGACAAGGGCTTGAGCATCAGAAAGCTCCTCGACTATCCTCCCGCCAACGAGGGTCTTGACACCAGCCTTAAAGGCAAGGTCCACAGCGTTCTGGATCTCTTTAGCGGCGACCTGAGAAGCCCTAAGGTCTAGCCCACCGAAGAGGGCTTCAGTGCTAACACGAGACTCACCCTTGAGTTCCCTGATCGCGTTGTACGCATCGTCAAACTGAGACGAAAGCTCATCCCTCTTAGCAATCTCAACAGAGACCTCTTCGGACAGCCTGCCAAGAGCCTCAGGCGACAAGTCGTCTGCAACCCTCGTGCTGTTCGTCAGGTTGTCGATCTGCTTCTCAACAGACGACATCTCCTCAGAGATAAGACGAAGACGACCAACCTCTTCAGGGACAGCACCTAGGCCCTCAACGGACTTCTCAAGGTCATCAACCAAGATGCGCCTTGCCTGACCCCTTGCCTGAGACTCAAGGATGTTCGTGTATGCCCTCCCAGCCTGGGTGAGCTTTATCCCACTGCTCTCAGCAAGAGCAGATGCCTTCGTCCCCTTCGCAGCACGGAACGGGAGACCAACCAGATTCAAAGGGCTGACGAGGATATGGCCAAACAAGTTGAGTCCCAACTCTCCGTACTTAGCCTTTCCAATCAGCTCCTTTTCTTTTGCGTCCCAGTCTTCTCTTGCTTCGAGGATCTGCTCTGCTTCGTACCTGCTGTCAGGGCTTCCCCACGTAGATGCCCAGAGAGACAAGTCTCTAATCGCATCGCTGCCCTCAGCAAGCTCACCCTTTGATGTTTCCCAGTTCGTCTTGAGCATCTCAAGCTTTGTCTTGAGAGACGGCCCTTCCTCCCCCGCCAGGTAAGCCGCAGCTTCGGTCTCCTGAATGTCTCTAAGGGTCTTGATCGCCATCCGAGCTTGACGGTCACCAAGAAGGTCAATCCCAGCAAAGAGCTTCATCAGACCTTCTGGCTCTGGCTCACCCTCTTCGGAGAAGCCAAGTGCTTCTGCTCGGTCTGGATCCCATTCCCTGATGAACTCACCAAGGATCTCAACCCTCTTGCCAACGTCTCTAGACCTACTCCAACGAGCAGAGGCCACCCTGAGGCGTGCGTTAAGCTCCCCCTTGCTCAGCCTCCCAGGGTCATCCTCAAGCTCCTGTGGGGCAGACGTAGGCAGCCTGTCTGGGATGCCTACAAGCTTTCCTCCTGAGAACTCAAGGCCAGGGATCGCAGGACCCTTAACGCCGAAGCCAGGGAAAGAATCAAAGGTCGGCTCAGAGGGACCAAGTCCGCCAGGGTCAACCCAGACAGAACCACCCGCGCCCTCCGGCACTACCGGATCGGTGTCCGAAAGGCCATCTGGGGGGAGGAGGGGTGCCGCTGAATCTACAAGAGAAGAGCTGGCCTCATCCGGATCTACCCATACTGAGTTGGCTTGATCTGACATTTATTTTGGGAGGGCTCGCGCACTGGCATAACCGTGCGCTCTCTGGAGAGCGTCAAAGCTCTCCATTTTGCTCCTAAGGTCCTTCGCATTCGCGGACCAGTTCTGCCCAGAAATGGGACTTCCGATAAGGGAGCTGAGTTCTTTGTACTGAGCCTGAAGAGTCTCAAGCTCTCTGATGTACCCATCAAGCTTGCTAGCGATGTCCTTCTGAGCACTGAAGTCATTGTCTGTCTGAGCTTGAGCAAGGCTAATCCTGAGCCCAGATACAGCAGACTCAATCTCGCGCCTCTTGTCAGCAATCACAGGCATATAGGCAGCCCTATGCCTGTTGTAGTCCTCAACGCCCGCAGCCCCAAGCGTGCTCTCGGCCTCCGGGCTAAGGGGAGGCACGAATTCAGTAGGGGTATCCACTGGCGCGCCAGACCCAACAAGCTCACTAACAAGCATGTCAGCGTAAGCCTCAGCATCGGCACCAGTTATGCCCATGCGATCAAGATCCTTGATCACGGCAGCCTTGTACTCACCGATAGAGGCTTCTCGATCTGAACTCCCCTCAATGACCTCTCTAGGAGAGAAGCCAGAATGCCTACCACCAGTAGCCCTCCTGTCGAAGCCAAGCCTGAACCCAGACAGGATCTTATCCACGTCAACAGGATCCGAAATACCAGCAGACCTCCGCCAGGCCAGCAGCGCCTCCGTATAGACCTCAAACGCATTTGCTACTGCAGACTCAGCCATAGCTATGTCTCTCTCATTCCCGAGAGATCGGATATCAGCAAGCTTCTTTAGAGCGTCCCTCCAGTTGTCAGAGAGCTTCTCCTTCCTCATCCAAAGCCTCTGGTCGCCAAGGCCCTTGCCACCACCTGCGCCACTACCCCTGGTCTTGCGAGCCTTGGCCTCATCGGCAGCACGCTTCTGCTGTGCCTCAGTATATTTCCTAGCTCGCTCCATGAACTTGGCGACATCGTCTGGGTCTGAGTACGCAGAGACGACACCAGCAGCCACAGCCTTGGCGTGCTCTGGCTTCCACCCGTAACGAACAAGCTCGTCTGCGACGACCCCAGCCTGCTGCTGCTGCTGCTTGGAGGCAGCGGTAGCCCGCTCTTCAATGGCAGCCTTTCTGCGCTCCTCACCGATCTCAGAAGCCTTCTTCTCGGCACCACTGACAAACTCCCTGTACTCAGCGTAGAGACTTGGAAGCTCGTCAGCCCGAACAGGCCTTCCAGCAATAAGGTTGATCAGGTTGAAGTCACCGTTCTGAGCCTTTAGGACACCCTCTGCCACAGCGCGGAGAGAGGGCGTGTAGCCCACGTCTCTACCAAATCGCTGGAAAGGATTGATGTACCCAGCAGAGCTGGCGTCAAGCTCGTCAAGCTTCTTGTAGAGAGCTGCGATCTCTTTCTTCTTGTCCCCGAGACTATCTTCCACCTGAGCAAGGACACCGCGAGGGGCGTCTTCTCTGGGGTCTGCCGCCTCACCTGGGGAAGCTTGCGTCGTTGACAGGTCCACCTGCTCACTTCGAGCGACAACCTCTTCAACAGCCCTATCAAGGGGAGCTGCAACTGCCTCGCGAGGAGCATCAGAAAGCATCGGTGGAGCGGCTTCAGGCTCACGCACAGCCACCGCATCCGAACCATCAAGGATAGACGCAACGTACTCTGGAGTGATCTCTCTAGTCTCTGGCAGGTTTGACCAACCAAGCTTTCCGGTAAGAGCCTCCTCCAGCCGAGCCGAGTCATTGCGGCGAGCCTGAATGTACTCCGGGGTAATCTCTCTCGTCTCTGGCAAGCGATCCCAACCAAGCTTTCCAGAAAGAGCAGCCTCCAGAAGGTCAAACTCCTCAACAGGAGGAGCCTCAAGGAGCGCAGCCAACTCGTTTCTTCGGACCGTTTCGGGGGTCTCTAGCTTTGCATCGAAAAGACCCACAGCTCTCTGAAGATCTTCCCTGCCACGCTCAGCCTCCCTAAGGGCTTCCCGAGTTGAGGCTATGTCAGCCTCTCTCTGGAGACTCTGAGCCTCAGCCGCTTCAGCCAGAGTTACTGGATAGGCAACGCCAGCAGCAGAGCCAGAAGACCTTCGCCTAGAACCACCCCCTGCACCCAGAGAGCCAGACACCGAAGGGCCATAACCCTCAGCCGCCACAGCCGCCTCACTTGGGAACTGAGCTGCCCTAGCAAGCCTACGAGCCTCCCTGCGATCCTTTGCCGCAGAGGCCACGCTGTATGCTTTCCTGAAAGCGTCTACTGCCGAGTTAACCCCACCAAGTGCAGCCTCAAACTCGCCACGGGCTCGGTAGCCTCCGTAGTCGTACCTGGGATCTTGTCTGTCGTTTGCCATCGGGAATCCCTACTAGGTGTACTCAAATCCAGTCTTACGACGACGACCGCTGCTAGGGAATAGCTGGCCAAGAGCGCTCTCAGTTGTACCAACAGATGCAGGGGAGCCGGTTGTGTCAGCAATCCGAGAAGACCACTTCGGAAGAGTCACAGGGGCAAGATCGCCACGGATGTCTTCAAGACGCTCCCTGTACTTCTCAGTCTCCACAGACCCGCCAATCTTCAGAGGGGCACCGATGGCACTGAGAAACGCAGCAGCTATCCCCCCTGCCGCCCCACCAGAACTTCCAGTGTCCGTAGCTGCACCCGTCATGCTCCTCCCCTGCTCTGCCCAGTTCGACGCGTTGGTCATCTGACCACCGAACCCACGCTCTGCCGCAGCAAGGAGGTTGCTCGCTGTAGAGCCACGGGCAGCAGACCCCTCAATGCCCTCAGCGATTCGCTTCTCTCCCCGAAGAAGGGCCTGCTCGGCTCCAACCCCACCGTAAGAGGCAAGCGCTGCAGGTAGGCGTGCCTGGAACTCAGACTGTCCCTCACCAAACCGAGTAGCCCCTCGCCTTGCAGCCTCAGAGGCAGCCCCCCTTCTCGCGCGCTCGATGCCAGAGACAATCCCCTCTCGGCCAGACTCCAAGCGAGCCATCTCCTGAGGTCGCTCAAAGAACTCCCAAACATCCGTAGATGTGTAGTCACCAACTCCAAGCTTTTCCCGTCGCTTAGGGTCATGGACACCCATGCGGTTGACAAACTCTAGGTAGTTAAGGATGTCCTGCTTGTTCTTGACTTCCCAGGTGCCAGTGCGACTCGCTCCAACCCCAGCACCACCAAACGGATCCCGCCTAAACGGAAGTCCACCACCACCAGCACGCCTAGGGCCAGCGTCACTTCCGCCAGCCGTGCCAGGAGAAAGGCCATAATCTCTGACCGTCTGGCCCTGATGCGCCGTCGCTGGAACCCAGCCCTCGTACTCGATGTAGCCCTGGTCTAGCCACTGCTGCCACTGGTCCTGAGCCTCTGACATAACTAACTCCTAGAATGCGCCGTACACGCCAGAAACACTCGTTGCTAGAGGGAGGCCAAGCTCACGCCTAGCAATCTCGTAGTCAGATGGGGCGAAAGCAGAGGCAAGCTCATCCTCGTAAGCGCCAAGAAGCGACCCTCCGATCTGACCAATTGGCTCCCCAATCGCCTGAGCAATACGCTTTTGCCCACGGATCCTTCTCGCCTCTCTCGCCGCAGCACGACGGTTCGCCTCCATATCGCGGAGGGCCGCCTCGCTCTCTCTCGCAATCCGCTCCTCTTCTCGCATAACGGGAACAGAAACAAACCGAGGAGTGAGAACCTGCTGAGCGATATAGGCCCGCCTAGCCTCGTCAAACATATTCTCGTAACTCATGTCTCTCCCTAAGCCGTGACAAGGAACGCTGTAGCAGACGACCCGTTACCCACAAGCTGGATAAACGTTGTGGTGCTCGATGGATTCCCGTGGAACCCAGGAGTGAGGTCCTGATCTGAGAAGGTTGTTGTCAAGAGAAGCCTCATAAAGAAGCTGTACTGAGAGCCAGCCGAAACATCGTACACCGCAAAGCAGTTTGGAGAGGTCACCTGATGGCTGTCTCCGGGTGCGCTGGCAGCAGTGTCTCCGTCCATACGCCACATCCGACTGCTCGTCGCACTTCCAATGACAACAGGGGCTGCCCCATCCACAGACACATAGAGAGACGAGACAATCCTAGTCTCATGAAACTTGTATCCGGTCTGAGAGATCATGTGTGCGCTTGAACTCTTCTCAAGGGAGCAAGAGGTAGTCACAAACGCCTTGCCGCTTGCCCCGGCAACAAAAGACACTGAAGCCCCAGCCGGATAACCGTCAGATGCGTAATCAGCAAAGGCAACCCGGTCGGTGGACTGAGAGTCCGTAGCAACAAAGGACTGTGGGCCGACAATGAACGGGTCTGTCCTATAGACCTCAACACACGCTCCTGGCTGGAGAGTGTCTGCAACAATAGATTGGTTGTCGTTTACGATGTTCCGACCACCGGGATGCCGGTAGCAGCCAACCGTCCCGTTCAGCGCAGACCTAAGGTCTGACAGAGTCCCCTCAATCACATCTGCAGAGAAGTCTTTCCCTGGAGAGAGGTTTGTTGGCGTTGGCGCTGTGTACTGCATGTCAGTTGTTAATCACAAACAGAGTCAGTTGTGTCTCATAGTTTGTTGAGGCAGACCCACTAAAGTCATAGTTCTGAGTGTACGGCACACCAAGGACAGTTCCTATTGCAACAAGCCGCACTGTGTGACTGACAGCCGTAGCCTCAAACATCCCAAACAGGTTTATTGAGGTCTCCTCGTTCGTATACGAAGCAGAATCAACTCGCTCTTCTGTATAGAAGGAGAGTTCTTTTCTGCTGATCGTCGTCCAAGACCCAGCCCCAAGAGGCTGTTGTTGTAGTTCAATGCGACAGAACGACACAGATGTCGGCGTGTGGATCCTGTAAGGGACCTTGCCAATCGCCAGTACAGGGTTCCCAGAGAGCGTTGCAAAGCTTGTTGACGTAGCAAGGACTAGCTCTGTCCCACCGAGAGCCCCGTTAGAGGCATCAGTGTTGATGGGCGAGTAATCAAGGATCGTCTTAAATGACCCATCTACATCGGACAGGTGCCGATTAAATACAGACGACTTCTGGATGTTCTCTGCTGTGATCGCCTGGCTTGCTGTGGAGAGCGTCTCGAAGTTCTCTCTAACCGCGTCGCCGTCTCTGGCGGTTGCGGGCGTTGGGATCGTAGAAAAGTCAACCTTGCTCATCGGATAAACCCAACTGCGCCGATGTCTACATTAGAGACCGTCGCACTCCCGCCTGGGCTTTGATTCACAGAGACCATCGCAGTCCAGTCTCCTGGGTAGAGGACTCTAGACCCAATGAAGAACATGGGCGCTTTGATCGTTGAAGCTGATGACCCAACGCCGTAACCAACAGTCACATAAGGAGTAAGAAGCTCGCCATTCAAGCGGACAGACATATTCGCCCTTAGTGGGTTCTCGTCGTCTGTGAGCGGCGTCACGCTCCCATCTTCTTCAAGCTGAGCCCCGCCTAGTATCATGTACGGGCCTGTCCTATAGACCTTGAAGTTGATAACTGCAGTTGTCTGATCCACCCAGGTGTCTGTCGTCGTCACGTCTACGCCAGAGGCAGACGTTGCGTAATGCCATCTGGTGAGGGAGTCCTGGCTGCCCTCCGCTGTGCCACTGGTTGGGAGTGGGAAAGCAGACCTGGCAATCCCTGTGTTCAGGGTTGCTGAGCTTCCTGGGATATAGATTCCACCAGATGTCCCCAGGTTGTTCTGGTCAAGCTCAACGAGCTTCTCCTGAGCACGGTAGAACTCCTGAGCAAGGTCCTCAGCAGACCCAGACAAGCCACGGGCAAACTTCTTCTTTGGGACGTAGTGCATCTAAGAGGCCTCCTCCAAAGAAACAACTGCCCGAAGAACTCTCGCTCTTGAGTCGAGGTTCTCTACCTGGGGAGCGCCAACAAACCGAAGAGCCATGTTCGTGGCCTCCAGCCTCTTTGTCTTCATCAGAGTAAGCGGGATCCCCAGGTCAAGGTCCTTGATAGCTCGGTACAACCTGTTGTTGAGATCACGCACTAGGAACATCCGTTCCCTCAGCACGCATACCGTGGTCTGAGTAGAAGAGGACAAACCCAACGATCTTCCACCGTCTCCACATCTCATCTACCTCAGCAGAAGAGGAACTGGTCGAGCTGAACTTGAACTTGATAGACTTAGCAGTTAGCTCAGAGTCAGGAACATCCGTAGTGCTTGAGCTAAACAGGTCGATGCGAACAGACCTGATCCGCTCCTCATCCCAGTCCTTCAGGCTATTCGGAGTAAACCCTGCTGGGTACTGATCGTTCCACGTCCTCTTCAGAGAAGTGAGCCCATCCGACGACAGGACCGTCTCATTCCAGGCAAGACCATTTGGATCCTTCATCGTCACAGAGGTTGAGTTGACAGACTCCCTAGACCAGTCCGTAGACCATTCGATGTCCAGCGGGTAGTCGCCAGTCTGAACATAAAACAAGTCAATCCTGTGGAAGGTCTTGTCGTCCTCAGGGTTGTTGCCGATAAACCACTTCGTCTCAAAGAACCCGTCAATGGCAGCCTTCTCAGCAAGACTGTTCTTGCATCCCCAGACGCCGAGATCTGTTACGTCAAACGTTGACCTCTTTAGAACAACGGTCTTCTCTCCGTCTGGGCCAGAAGTCTCTTTCGTGAGGAAGCCTGTATGCGGGTAAGAGAAGGCCACAAGGGTCTCATCCTTGTATCGAACAGCGTCGTAAACAGGAGCGCCGATCTTTGAGATCGCACCCGTGTCAACGTGGACAGCCCACACTTCGTTGTTCTTCGACGTAGGACCAGCAACAACGCTAAAGAGGACACGCCTCTCGTCAGGGTCTACGAAGGCAACAGCATCCTTCAAGTAGGCCCTGGGGAGAGACTTAACCATGTCGTTAAGCTCCCTGGACAAAGGCCTAGGAGCGGCTCCATCAAAGACAAACACTCCCTGAGAAGAGAAGAAGTACGTCTGACCCTCAAAGGTCGCAACAGCTCGGTTACCGCATGCACCAATGGTTTGACTGACTGGGTTAAGCCTAGGCGTTACCCCATCCCGACTCATCGTCAGCATGTGGATGCTTCTCTTCGTAAACACCAAGCCGTAGTCCGCTGCTACAGCCATTGCGGTGATGTAGTCCGAGCCGTCCTCTGTGGTGATCTGGATGATGTTCGTAGGCTGAGGAACAGCCTCCTTCTCCCCGCCAGGCTTCGAGTAGTAGAGAGACCGGGGAGACGCTGGATTCCCAGCATAGAAAGCGACCTCTCTGAAGAAGATGGAGAACTTCGAGAGAGGCGGAGGGAGGTTTGTCCCTGCGTTAGACAGCCTTAGCGGGGCGTTGTCCTGGGTGAATGCGACAACCGTTGTGTCTAGGTAGGTGTCTGAGTGTGTCCCAGGGAGATCGGCAAGGAGGTAGTAAACCTGGCCACCTTTCCCAGCCCTGTATAGACGCCTAGCAATGATGTCGCTCTGAGGAGGAGCCTGGCCCAGGCCAGCAACCTTTACGAAGAAGGACACATACTCCGCTGCCGTCTGAGCACCACCAGATGTGGGCACGTCTGGGAGGATGTTCTTGTCCGTTACCGTAACTGATGCGTCGCTCGCTTCTGACTCAGCCCCCTGGTCGTTCAACCATGTCATCCGATAGGTGAACGAGTTGGTGGTGTCCTCTGCAACCTTCTCAATCCCAACGCCTGGGTAGAAGTATTCAGAGTAGGCACTGAGAACCACCTGATTCGGAAGGTAGCCGTCGCTAAACCCAGGGAGAATCGGGGAGCTAGGAGCGCTCGATATCCCAAGTGGAGTCGCCTTGTAGCCATCCCACTTCAGGTTGGGGTCTACGCCGTTAAGGATAAGGACACAGTCTCCGATCTGGATGAACTGAGTCCCCTCAGAGGGCCTCTCTGCAACCCTTCTCCCAGAAGCAATGATCTCAAGCGTGTTCCCACGGACGACAGCGATGTTGCCGCCAAACTCAACAAGGATCTCTACCGCACCAAGGAGGTTGAACGCGCCAACCGACATGATCGGGTAGAGACGACCGCTGACAGGGTTGTAGAAAGGAGACTGATCTACAGGATCTGAGGACTTCTTCGCCCCACGACGGTAGGCCCAGTCAACAAGAGGCTGAATACCATCAACCTTCGCAACCTCGCCCTTTAGGGTGTAGACAATCCCCTTGTTGTCTGTAGACGTTCCGTCTTTCTGCCAGATGCGGGTATCAATCCCCGCCACCTGAAGCAGATCAAGCTTCTCTTCTTTGCCACGAGCCTTTGTCACGTCTAGGGAGCCCCAAAGCCGCCCATGCCGCCAGACCCATAGTCGGGGATAGACCCATACCACCAGTTTCTTCCACCCCGAACCCTACGACCACTACGACCGATGAGGACATGGTTCTCCAAGTCCATCCTGTCCTGCATGACCATCCTCTGAATGCCAGCTTCATACCTAGCCTGGACAGACCCAGCTCGGCTCTGCTCGTCGTTAGACGTAAGCATGAGCATCTCAGCGCCATCAAGGAGGACGTTAGAGAAGGTGGAGTCAAAAAGCGGCCTGTCGTTGTCAGCTCCAAGCGTGGTTGCTTCTGTTTGATAGAGAATGTGGATCTGATAGGTAGCGCTAGGCGACGGGTACAGCGTCATGAACATCGTAGAGGCGCTGTCTGGGCCGCGCCGACCGAGGTACTCGTCACCAGTGTCGTCAGAGAAAGCAACCTTACTCGCCTGGTCCTCGTCCACGAGGATGTACGGGATGTTCCCCCCAGCCCTACTTCGGTAGATGCGAACCCGGAAGTCGTTCCTCGCGGTGATCGTGGGGAGGTCTACAGCGTTCTGAATCGGCGCTAGAGTTACCGAAGCAGAAGGGCTAAGAGCAGACTCTGCCCCCGTGATTTTGTCGTAGTGGCTGTACCAGTATGTGTACGTGGCCCCAGGGGTAAGAGAGCCACCCGTCGTCCCAGAGAGCCCAGAGATCGCAGACAAGGGGCTTCTGATAGGTGCCTTCTCAACGACCGAGAATCGAGTCGGTTGAGCAACCACGTTCTTGTCAGACCCAGACATAGAGGCTGGTCGCACAGAGTCGAGGCTGAGCGGGTAAGAGGTGGTCCCGCTAAACAGCGTCGCTTCGACCACAGACTGAGCCCCGATTGGAAGGGCGATCTCGTTGTATACGAGCTGAGCAGAGCCGTAGTCTGGCTCAACAGGCGGTCCGGGGGCAAACGGGAAGGTAGACCCGGTGTACGGTCTGTCTAGGTCTGCGTTGGCGCTGTCGTTGTTAAGCTGAACAATTCTGTAGAAAGAGCCGCCAACTAGAATCCGCTTCCCCAAAGAGTTCAGGGGAAGATGGCCATCCGCTGTGCCAGGACCAGCCATGAAGCCCATCTGCCTTGAGCCATTGGTCGCTGCGAAGTTGGGCGTAGCCGCCGGGTCACCTGGGTTAACAGGAGGGCCATGGCCGGTGACTGTGTGAGGCGCGTAGGTGTTCGCAGTGTATTCCCTGCGAAGCCAGCCCCACTTCCTCCTAGAGCAGATGTCTAGGTAGGCCTGGTTGATCTTTCGATCAAGCTTAGCGTCTGAAGATGAATAGTCCTCACGACGCTCTTTGAGGGCCGTTCTGAGTTCCGAGAGGTTCACGAACGACCTCCAAAGAGCGAGTGAGTTTTAGGACTAAGCCTTGCGTCGGTACCGAACCATCACGGTGCCCGAGATGCCCGAGATGCCCGCATTACCCGGAACACTCTTCATCAGGCCGAGCAGCAAGACGCGACCAGAGGGAACGTGGGCGTCCGAGATGGGGACATCGTAGAACGTGTCTTCCACCAGATTGCCGAGCCCTCCGCTGCCGGTGGGCTCGCTCGTAGCGCTGGCGTGAACCGACTCCACCCCAGCACCACTGTCCATCGAGTTCACCGACACTTCGACGTAATTGGTGACGTCCGCAGTGAGGGCGGAGAGGGCGACAAGCTGCACCTTCTCAATCCAGATGTCGGCATCGTCCACCATCAGCGAGATGACGGGGTCGGTAAGATCCGTCGCCGCCGCCGTTGTCACGGTGGCGCAGACGGTTTCCATGATCGAGTAGCCGTGAGGAGCGTAGTCCTTCGACACCCGACTAACGTGTGTTGCAACTGCCATTTCTATCTCCTAGTTGCGATGACGAGGGGGCCGAAGCCCCCCCGTCAACACACGTTAGTTATCAGCCCCAGGTAGTGAGGCCGTTAAAGTAAACATCTGCCTTGTTGTCAGTTCCTGCTGCGGAAACGGTGTGGGCCATGCCGCAAGGACGCACCGTTGCAGAGGTGGCGACAAACGCCCCTGCTCCACCGGCTGGATTGAGGTAGGTCTGACCACCAGCAATCTGAACAAGCTCGCCAACAACAGACGGGCTAGCGGGGTTCATCTTGACATTAACGACACCGATAATCCGAATCAGAATGTCCTCGCCAACGGCAAAACTGCTTTTCCCGCTAGACCCAAGCACCACCCCATAAGGAGCAATCTGACCAACGCCAGCGTTAACAACAGGCGTTCGCGTCGTAAGGCCATCGGCGGCAGACGACGCCTCTGGGTCAAGCATAACAACATCACCGGCTTCAAGCGCAGCATGCGCGCGACCCGCAATGTCCAGCGCGAGAGCTGAACCGCCAAACATGAATGTAGACATTTTAGTGTCCTCTCTCTCTTCTTAAAACTGGATCGCACCAGCGAAGCTAGTGCATCCCTGGCGACCCAGCGAAGAAGCAACAAGCATCGAGGTGAAATAGGTGTGGCTGAGGATCACGTCGCTGTTGGGCGGGGTGAGGAACTCAGTCTGGCGGAAGTCATCAGAGGACAGGATGGCGAGCTGGAGACCGATTCCGGTGCCCTTGCCCTGAACCAGGGGGTTCTTGCCGGGGACCTCGAAGTACTCGGGCTTCAGGTTGAAGTCCGTCACCTGCCGCTTGCCAGTGGTGGTCAGGAAGTAGGTCCGACCCGTGGTAGCAAGCTCCTCGTCAGGAACGACCGGCGTTCCGTTGAAGAGCAGGTTCTCGAATCCCTGGTTCCACATCGCAACATCCCGCTCCTCCTGATTGGGAGCCACCAGCCGCTTGAAGAAGCGGTAAACCTGGGGGTCCGTCAGGATGATGTCGGGGTGGGTTCCGCGCTGCGAGCAGTCCATGTAGACCTGCTCCCAAACATCGAGACCGTCCGTGCCGAAGGCGGTGATCTGACCGTATCGGTTCGCCCATCGAGCGTAACCACCAGCAGCGCCAGCCTTAGCAATGCCACCGACGGTCCGGGTCTGGTTCGCCGGGACATCGAACAGCATCATCGAGTTCAGACCGTTCAGCTCCAGGGGAGCTGCCGAGGTCGCGGACTCAGTACCGCCATCAGCGTAAAGCTGACGAGCAAGGTCATTGACCATGCTGATCTTGGCAATGGCCTGCTTGGCCTTGAGGAGGTTGACAATCTGGTACTTGCCACGGTTCTGGGCAAGCTCAGTGTTGTCGATCACCATCGAGGCTCGGTTCTTGTACCAAGTGTGGTAGCGAGCCTTGTCCGGGCCATCCTCAGGGGTGGTGGCGAAGGTGGCGTAGGTGCCAATGGCTCCCACGTTGGACGACTCGGTGAGCACGATAGGCACTCGGCACTCAGTACCGCCTTCGTAGATCACCGAACCCTGGCGGTAGAAGTGCCAGAGAAGGGGGTTGGACTGGACGATTTCCATCGCCACCGTGGACCGCTCAGCGGCTGCAGTGGTCGAATAAACCCGATCAAACGGGATAGTCGCTGTAACAGCAGGCATTTCCTATTTCCTCCGAACTAAAAGCTATCCGCATTCAAGCCAGCTTCCTTGAGCGCCCTAGTGGCAGCATCAAGCATCGACTCACGACGACGCTTGACTGGCGTACCATTTCGAGCAGCAACAGGAGCAGCCTGACGGCGCTTCTTGTTCTTCTGTTTCGTGGCAGTAGCCTTAATTTCCGCACTCGCAATACGAGTAGCTAGGCGAATTGCCGCACTTGGATTGACTTGAGCAAGCTCCGAAAGCTCGGAGTCGGAATCAATGATCCTCCCCGCAAGCGGAGCAAGCTGCTGATGGTCGAGGTCTGGGTTCTGTTCTGCATACGCTTTGTATGCAGAGACAACCCTCTCTCGATGGGCAACGGGTTGAATCTCTTTGGCAATGTTTTTAATGCCAGAGCCCTCGATAGCCTCCTTCACAGCCATGTTCACATAGTGCTGAATCACATCCTCTGGCTTCGCTCCCTTGTCAAGCTGGGGCGGCTCGGGAGCCTCCTCTTCAACATGATCTTGGGTTGGCGGCTGTTGGCTGCGTGCAAGCACTGCTGCGTTAGCTGCGTCGATAGACTCAAAGTACTTGTTCTCAAGAGCAGCGAGGCGTTGCTGACGCTTGGTAAACGCAGCCTGCATGTTCTTGTAAACGGACTTCAGCTCAACGGGAAGCTCCTCAGGATTTCCACCCCAAAAGCTGTCCCCGTCTTCGCTTGGCTCTGAATTAGAAACCTCGTGAGATTCTTCTTCATCACCATAAGCATCGCCATCCTCGTGTTCGATCCCCTCAAGGTTGTCCTCAGAAAGGATCCCTTCGGAGTTGTCGATAGGTGTCTCTGCTGTCATGGTTCCTCCGGTCGCGAAATTGCGCTACCGGATATGAGTTTAAACACAATCTCTTGTCAAGTACCATCAAACGATGCCAGACGAACAGAACACAATTCAGCTTTCCAACGCAGAAATCTCTGACTGGATTGAGAAGATCCGAGGGGCAGAGGAGGTTCTGGAGGAAAACCATCTCCCGCTGTGGCGGTCTATCCAAAAAGACTACTCAGCGGAAGACGACGGGGGAACCCTGTTTGATGGTCTTGAATACGACGACGGAGACGTAGTCAAATTCAACTTCCTGCTCTCCAATGCCAACACGATCCTCCCAGGCGTTATCTCTGCTAACCCGTACATCTATGTGAAGCCTCGAAGGCCGGGAGACCGGGAGTCAGCGAGGATCGCAGAGACTGCACTCAACTACGTCTGGCGAGAGATCGACGGAAGCAAGACAGTCAGAAGCATTGTCTTGGACACCCTTCTGTTTGGCATTGGCGTTGGCAAGGTTGGCTACGACGGAAGCGGGTCCTTCTACACAGAGGAGGATTACGACAGCGGGCCAGAGAAGGTGGACCAAGACGAGGATGAGCTTAGCTCTGTCCAGAGGAGGCAGTTGAGAAGCCTCCTTGCTGACGATGGTCTCGCTCTTGACGATGAGCCAGCAGACAACCCGTCTTTCACCCGAATCGCCCCCTGGAACCTGATCGTTCCTCCTGGCTACACTGAGATCGGTCAGTGCCCCTGGGTATGCGAGCGAATGCTGGTGAGGCTTGACGACCTCAGGAACGACGAGAGATTCGATGTCCCTGATGGGGTAGAGGCTGATTCATGGCTCAGCGAGTCTGTCCCAGCTTCGCTTAGTGGGATGGGTTCTGGGAACAACCTCAACCAGCCAGAGATCCCAGCAGAGTACGTCACTCTCTACGAGATCCGATACTGGCGTAACACGAGCGATGGCATGCGTCGCCATGTCATGTGGCTGATCCGCAACCCTGGAACCGGAGACGCTCAGGACTCAATCCTTCGTCACGTTGAAGATCCCATCGAGATGAAGGGATATCCATACGAGGTCCTTCGGTTCGTAGATGTTCCTAACGACTTCTACAGCACCAAGGTTTCTGACCTCGCTTCCATCAAGGGCATTGCTGACAGACTCAATGACGAGTGGGCTTACATCCTTCGCCATCACAGGCTGTCTTCAAGGCGCAAGTTCGTTGCTGCTCCGGGGGCTCTTGAGTCGGGTCAGTTGTCTGGCCTGCTTGAGTCTGACGAAGACATGGCTGTTGCTGAGATTCCAGCCAGTGTCGCCAGGATTCAAGATGCTCTGATGCTTCTCCCAGAAGCCCCTCCCCCCAGCACTACCCCGATGGTTATCCAGGGCCTCGCCAGGCTGATGTACGAGATCTCTGGGATCGACACCTTCCAGCGTGGTGGTGGCAGCAGAAAGGGAACAACGGCCACTGAGGTGGCTATCGCTTCTGCTGCAACTAAGGGTCGAGTCGGGATGAGGCTTGAAGCGACAGAGCGACTTATCTCGAAGATCGGCAGGAAGATCCTCGCAATCATCAGGCAGTACTGGGACGAGGTCAGGTACCTGAGGATTGACGGAGAGGCGGGAGAAGAGCAGTTCATTGCATTCACCGCTTCGGACATCCAGGGCTTCTTCGACGTAAACGTCCAGGCTGGATCAACAATCCCAACTGACCCTGCCGAAGAGCAGCGAGCTTTCATGGGACTGCTGCAGACGATCCAGGGAGTGGCAGCCACCCTTGCCCCTCTCGTTCAAGGAGGGATGCTTCCTCCAAGTGCAATCCAGAGCTTTATGGATCAAGCGTTCAGGGTCTGGAGACAGGACAAGAGGGCCCTCACTGGACCGCTCTCTCAGCTCCAAGGAGCAGCAATGGGAGCAGCAAGCCCTGGACAACCGCCAGAAGAGCCCCAGACTCAGGGGGTAGAAGACACTGGGATGAACGCTGTCGGACAACCGCTTGCCGGAACTGGACCGAGAGAGGTCGCCCCAGGGAGCCAGGACGCAGTCCTGAACAGATTCCAAAACTAGGGGGTATCAATGCGTATCTACGACATGCGGTGCACTCACCCGCTTTGCGGACGAGTGTTTGACTGGCACACCAAGCCTGACATCTACAACATCAGCAAGCGTGATGGGTTCAGGGATGTCACCTGCTTCTTCTGTGGGAGGCGAGGGGCAAAAAGGGCCTTCTCCAAGGCTCCAGCCGATTTGACAGTCAAGGGAACCTGGGGGAAGCATGCGAGCCCAGAGCTTCGTGGGAAGGACTACTACACGAAGCAGGAATACGAGAGGCAGCTCAGCAGTTCTGGTCGGATCGTCACAGAAGACGGAAACGACAAGGGGACTCTCGACAAGAGCAAGCGATCTCCGTCTAGGTCTCAGAGAGACAGAGCAAGAGAAGCCATCACTAAGCTCCTTGAGAAGCAGGGAGAGATGAAGCTCAAAGACATCATTTCTGAGACAGGCCTGGAGAGCCAGGCTGTCCACGATGTCATCTACCGAGACCCAGGCCGAATCCAGAAGGTTGGCTGGGGCACCTACGGGCTTACTGGCGACGCTTCCCAGACAGAAGCCTCCGCGTAACAGCAGACGACTTCTCGTAGGCATCCCAGTCTTCGTCAGTCCATAGCCTGTGGTCCATCGCCTTCTCCATGTTGACCTCAGTGGCGTTGATCTTTGTCATCCCACCTGGGGTGTAGTGGGTAACCGCTGTGGCGATCATGGCAGCGACGCAGGCGTCATCGTTCTTCCCCGGAGGAGCGCTCATTCTCGCCTGGAGAGAGTCAATGCCGTCCTTGCTATGGAGAACGGTTCGCGTATAGGCCTCCATCTCGTCTAGTACCTGGCGAGAATGGATCTTGACGTACCCCTCTTTTAGAGCCTTCTGCATCAAGCCAACCATCGCTGGCTTCGTCTTCTTCGTAGTATCCCAGCCAAGCATCACCGTAGGTCCGCCAATGGTGTCTGTGGTGACTCGCCTGTAGAGGTTCCAGTACTTAGACCTCTCAAGAAGAGCAATCAGTCCAGCACCGAGACCAGTTACCTCTGGGGCCAGGATCGCATTGTTGTAATAGAGGGCAACAAGAAGGCAGAGAGGGGCAAGCTCATCTAGCTCTACCTTCCCCCGCCACTCAGCAACCTGCTCAAGAGTGGACAGATCGCAGACATAAAGGTGATCCCAGTCTCTGCTGTTTGCCCCCTTGCTTACGTCTGCACCAACCACGTAACGCAGGCCAGGCTCTGGATGCTTCCAGACAGACAGCCGGCCAGAGCCCTCCATAGTCTCTTCAACAACAGGCTTATAAGTCGAGTAGAGGCGCTCTCTGCCAAGAGGGTAGTCGCTGCTATCCCTTATCTCGTACCACTTGTGTGGAGGGCACACGTTCTCCGCTGGGGGAGTCGCGCCAGCATAAGGGAGGCATAGGTCACACCAACAGCCATGAACCCTCTTCTGAGACTCGACGCTGTCCTTGTCGAATACTGGAGATCCTGACGCGCTAAACGCTTCCTGATCTGTGCTCGGATACTCCTGATGAAACCTCTCTGTAGAGCCTCCGCACTTTGTTGCGATAGTGGCCCTTCTCCACGAGAGGTTCTCGTAGTCAATCCACTCACCGAACTTCTCAAGAAGCTCCTTCTCTTCGCCAGTAAGAGACTTCTTGAACTCCTCCCTAGAGCAGCCAATGTCTCTCTTGTAATCCTCAACGATGAACCAAGGGGTGAAGTAGGCATACCAAGCAGAGTCAGGATCTCCTGGGTACCTCTTCTTCAAGGGCATCCAGGGGTAGGGCTCACCACCCCAAACCTTTGCCCCCAAATACATCGAATGGTGAAAGTCACCAGAGCCATTACAGGTTGATTCTGCGTAGGCAAACGTGCCTGGCTCGTCTGGCATAGACTGTAGGGTTGCTAGGAAGTACCTCTCTGGCTGCTTGTAGAAGGCGACCTCTGAGAAGTGAGCAAGCCTTGCTGTCGTTCCGCGAGCGTCTTCAGCGCTCTTCGCCGTCATAACAGTAAGACGACTTCTAAGTCCTGTGGCTCCAACAGGGGCCCTGAAGTCCAGCTCAGCCCTGTTGTTGTACTTCGTTAGGGGTTGAAGTCGGACAGGCAGGTTGTCGTAGAACATCTTCGCCTTCGTGAAGATGCTGTGGACTGAGTGATCTGCGTGAGCAGCGATAAGCGCTACTTCGTCCCTCTTTGTGATGCACCTATGGAACATCCAACCCTGGATGTGCGTGCTGCACCCAGCCTGCCTAGCCTTTGCCTCCCACACCCGAACAGGGATTCCAGCCTCATCCATCTCGTCCAACATCTTCTGTCGGAGCAACTGGCTCTTGTTCAGCTTGAAAGGGAGAAGCTCCCCTCTCTTCGTCTGAATGAAGAGGTGGTTCTCAGCGAACGACGTGAAGTCGTCATGCTCACCTGAGGTGAGTTCAATCTCAGCGATTTCTGCAGACGGTTTCTGCTGTCGTCTTTTTCCCGCCACGCTTGGACCTCTTTACCCAAAGATCAACGTTCTTCTTGATGTGCTTAACACTGTCCCTGTGAAGCATCCTGCAATGCCACCTAGTCCCAGCAAGGGTTCCTGGGTAGGTGACGTAGGCAACCTTGAGGTTGGGCATCCTGTCGAAGATGCGTCGAACCGTTGGTCGGCTCAGCTTTAGCTCTTCACAAACAGGCCTGATTGCAATGTAGCCACGGCCTGTTGCCAGCTTGAAAGCTTCAGTCGCAACCTCGTGGGTGAAGACAAGAGCGGAGGGAGGGATTGGCGGGCCTAGGGTGTAGATGCCATCAGCAGCAAGCCACCTGTTTAGCTCATCCATCCTGTTGTATCTCTGATCAATCTCCCAGTCGTAACGCTCAGAGTCGTTCTTGAACTTAGGTATTGGTCGCACTGGAGCCCCACTTCTTGCGCTCCCTGTACCTCTTGACTGCTTCGATGTGCTTCCTTCGTCCGACCTCTGTTCTTTGCCAGTCGCTTGTGGCCTCAGAGCAGCAAGTCTTGCACCAAGAGTTCCTTCCATCCTTCATACGCCTAGCTATCCCAAAGCTTTCGATGGGGTGAAGGGACTCTCTCCCAAGCCTCTCGCATCTGCCACACACCTTGTGGGTGACATCAGGATCGACAACAGGTGGGCGCTTTGACGCCTCCTTGCTTAGCTCTGAAACGCATTTAGCGCAGCTAGAGCGACGACCATCCTTGCCGCGAGAATCTCTGTGGAACTTGCTTAGAGGATAGGTGTTGCCGCACCGGGTACACCTCTTCTCTTTGCTCACCTAGATCTCCTCAAACATCCCATCCGGTCGGATGACGTAGCCACGACGAACGTGGCGCGGATAACGAATCCACTGGGATTCAGGGATGACCGCCTTCGGCGGGGCAGCCTCAACGGGGGCAGCCACCTCAACCACGGCCTCCTTCGGAGCAGCCTCTTCTTCCGTCTTCAAAGCGTCGATGGCTCGGCCAATCTCAGCAATAAGAGACGACCTGTGCTTGCCGTCAATCTCAGAAACAAGGACAGCCTCAAGGTCATCAAGGTCAAGCCCAGAGAGCTTGGACCGAGCCTCTTTGACGGTAAGTTCGCTAGGATCAAACATAACTTCTCCTCAGGTAGACCGACACAATAACTCAAGCAAAGCCAAGGAGCAAAGACATGGCGAGCCAATCATACAGAGAGATCCTCTCTAGAGCCGTAAAGAGGGCTGGTGTCTCTGGCCCAAACAAGCCAAAGAGAACTCCCAACCACCCGAAGAAGAGCCACATCGTGGTCGCTTCTGACGGGAGCAAGGTGAAGACGATCCGCTTCGGTGAGCAAGGCGCAAAGACCGCTGGGAAGCCGAAGGCTGGAGAGAGCGACGCAATGAAGAAGAAGCGAGCGAGCTTCAAGGCAAGACACCGTAAGAACATCGCAAAAGGTAAGATGTCAGCCGCCTATTGGGCCGATAAGGAGAAGTGGTAATGCCGGCAAAGAAGAAGTCTTCAACGAAATGCACCCCAAAGAAGCGAGGCGCTCAGCCGCGCAACAAGATGAGAACCTCCAGAAAGAAGCTGAAGCCTGGAGGGGCTAAGGGTAAGTACTGATGCCGGTCAAGAAGTGCTCATCAAAGGGTAAGGCTGGAAAGAAGTGGGGCACCAAAGGAAAGTGCTACACGGGGAAGAAGGCTTCATCCAAAGCAAAGAGACAGGGGAGAGCCATCAAGGCCTCCCAGTCGAGACGGAGTTAGACAGCAATGCCGAACTTTAGATACTTCGTTCCCACGGTGGAGCAAGCGAGGGGGCTGAGGGAAGTCGCGCCTAGGGAGCGTGAGATCGCTTCTATCCAGCGAGTTCCATCAAGTCCTGAGGTTGAGTCCATTCTGAGCGACCTCATCCTAAAGCAGGAGAGGGTTCCTGGCGTACCGGCAACGGACTGGGCTCGCGGCCTCACTGAGGCTTATGTTGCGGAGGGCTCTATTCCTCCTGGCATGCGGCGCGTAATCGAGACCTCTCCTCAGAGGGGAGCTTCTTGGCTTCACGGAGACCGTGGTCTTGATGCTGAGAGGATGTCTGCCTTGGAGTCTGCTCTTTCCCGCGCTCGGGCTGACTGGGTTGCGGGAGAGGCTCAGAGGGCTGCAGACGTTGCGTCCGTGTCTTCTCGTCCTGACGTTCCGCTCATCCCGGTTGGCGAAGCTCCTTCTGTTAGCAGTCAGTACAGGATGGCTCAACAGAGGGAAGCGGCCTCAGCCGAGGCTCTGAGGAGGCGTCTGCTTGCTCAGGAGATCCAACAAATGTCTGAATCACCACAGACGATTGAGAGTGCTCTTTCTAGGGCTGCTCTCGCAGAGGAATAGTCATGCACATCCCAGACAAGCATCCAGTCGAAGACATCGAGAAGCTCTTGGAGGAGGGCGGTCGTCCTCAGCAGAGGCCAGAGCTTGGCATCAAGATCGTCATCAACGCTGGCGGACCTCCTTCTCATCGACCCATGCCGATGAAGAAGAAGATGAAAAAGAAGATGAAGGCTAAGCGAATCGGCGGGTCTGGCCCGATGGAAGACGCTCTCAGCGCCGCCTACTAGGAGTAAGTCATGCCGGTCGTTGCGGGGAAAGAGTATCCCTACACAGAAGAAGGCATCGCCGCTGCTGAAGCCGCTCGATCAGCCTCTCCAATCCAGCTAGACGCAGAGAGAGACCTGGGTCTCTACGAGCTTGCTCTTGCCGCCGCGCAGGCTGGGGCTCTTGGTGGGGCTGTGAGTGGAAATGTGGGCAGAGCTGGCCTGTCCTACGAGGACTGGCTTCGTGGGGTCAAGGGCCAGCCTGTGGTCTTCCGTGGCCTCAGCGCTGCGGTGGATGACCCGATGGCTTCGCGCCCTGGGTACGCAGCGTTCGCATCGAACAATCCAGCAACTGCGCTTTCTTACGCTGGAGACCCTCGCATCAAAGACGTTCTCGGAGACCCGTCCACGGGGGTGAGTGCCGCCGTTCATCCAATCAGGCTTTCCCCTGCCAAGCACAGAGGATCCCTTCGGGATTATTCCTGGCTCGCCAAGCCTCGCGGAGCCTTCGATATGGTGTCATTCGATGATGCTGCCCGAATGACCCTGCCGGGTGAGGCAGTGGTTATCCGTGACGTTTATGACCCAGGCCCAAAGCCAACCGGAGAGGGCGGTCGATCCGCAGGGTTCCGCCAAGACACTTACGGGTGGACCCACCCAGAAGGGCTTGCCTCTCCAGCCTCTGCCCCGATGAGCGCAGAGGAGGTTGCGGGACTGATGCACAGGTCTGCGGAAAGGGCTGGCCTTGAGGGCGGCAGGTTCTCTGGTCCAGGGAGGGTTATCGGGAAGGGCTATGATCTCGCCCCAGAACGAGAGAAGGCCCTGACTGACGATCTGCTAGCCAACCTGGGAGCGCCCGAGCCAAACCAGTCCACCGAGAAGATCCTGTGGCCCGAGAGCGAGTCCTTCTCCCAGGAAGACCTGAGAAGGGTGCTCGCAGAGGTGCCAAACGACCCTCGCTTCCAGCCATCCAAGAGAGCCAGGGCCATCCAGCTCCTGAAGAGCGCGGCTAAGGAAGCCATTAGGCCGAAGAACGTCATCACAGATGCCCTCATTGGCTCTGTCCTTGGAGCTGGCTCTGCTCTTGCTGGCTATGAGTGGTCTAGGCCCAGGTCTGCTGGAGTGTTTACTCCGCCAGGCCCTGGCTACGAAGACGCTCTTACTCAGGCAGACATCCTTGCCATCGCAGAGAGCAAGGAGCTTGAGAGAGAAGCAAGAAGGCAGCAGTACATCGAGGAGGCCCGAGCGGCTGGATTCGTGGTTTCTGACAACGCTAGGATCGAAGACCTCGCTGAAGTCCTTGGCCCTATCCGCTAGGCAAAAGCTGACAGGCTGAATCAGTCAGAGCTTTCGCCAGCAGCCCTCTCTAGCGAGTCAACGCGAGCCATCAGTTCACGAACGTCCGCGTTTAGCTCGCCAATCCTGTGCATGTTGTCCATAACAGTTGGCGGCTGCTGGATGTCTTTCTCCACCCGCCCAACTTCTTTCTCTAGCTGGCTCACCCTCAGTCGAAGCTCTGCAACTTCGACCTCTGGCTTGTCTGAGCCTGCTGCCTCTTGAAGAGAGCGAACGTCCCCTCTGAGGTCGTAGTAGACCCCAGTGATGGCAAGGACCTGGGTGACAGCGAAGACTACAAGGGCCACGACGGTCCTCAGTGGCAGCTTGGATTCTGTGATGTCTGGGGTGGGCTGGATTGCCTTGGGTACTTCGTACTCCCCCGTCTGCAAGGACTGAGACCGAATAGCCTCTTCGATAGCCTCTCGGGTAACCCGATAGACCCCGGTCTTTGTGAAGCGGTCGTCGTCAGATTCTGACACAGGGCCCTATCCTCGCTTGCCACCACTGTACGGCTTCGCGTGCCCAAGGCGAACCAACTCGTCGTTGATGGACTCCGTAGAATCGCCAACCCAGAGAACTCCAAGCCAACGACCGTACTTCCCCTTTTTGGTTGTCTGCACTCTCACGGGCCCCTCATCGAGCCTTCTCCTCAGGTGGTCCCTTGCTTCCCTTGCCTTCTGCTTCGTCTCGTCAGAGCCCCCTCGAAGCTCTGGAGTGTCGATGCCCTCTAGCCTTAGCTTTACCTCTGTGGATATTTTAAAGCCAAGGTCAACAACCAGGGTGACTGTGTCTCCATCGTATACGGAGATGGCCTTCGCCTTGTATGTGTACATTTAAGCCTGGCTCCTTGTGTTGATAGGCGTGGTGTACTGTAATCCTAAGGTTGTCTCAGAGCCCAGACACAAAGAACTCCCTCAGCCCCTTTGGCCTCTTAGCTAGGCCAGGGTCCTCCTCGCATACTCCGCAATAAGGACAGCATCGGCCATACCGTCATGTGGGACTCTCTTCTTCCCTGGTGTGAGGTTGATGCCAGGGAAGAGCTGAGTAGCGAGGACTACAGCATCTTCCTTTCCTTGCTGCCTCTCTTTGCCAGAGCGTTTTGGGAGACCGAGTGCCTTCTTCCATGCCTGGGGTGTTGGCTCGACGTAACGGGCTCCGATAGCGACGAGCATTCCTTTGAGGAAGCCCCAGTTTGTTCCTGCTGTCAGTGTCGACTTAACCCCCTCACCTGGCCTGACAGAGATCCGTTCTAGAGCAGCTTCTACGCGCCCCTCTTTCTTCATAGAGGCGAACCACTCCTTGATCGCATGGTAGTCCTGAGGACCGCTGCTCCCCTTTACTCTGGGGATTGGGACAGCCGAAAGAAGCGACCCATCTTCCCTGACAGCGGCAAGACCACCAGTCATCCCAGGGTCAATCCCAACAAACACCCTCATATCGCGTAGTCCTCCCACAGAGAGCTACACCTAAGAGGGTAGCCAACCTCCGACTCATACTCCCTGGAGAAGCGACCCCAGGAAACGCAGAGCCTCTCATCCAGAGCGAGCTTTCTGCCCAGAGCCTTGAACCTAGGAGTAGTCAAGTTCTCCTCTGTCGGCTCTCCACAGCGGTGAGCCCTCCTCCCCCAGACCTCGAACAAGTCAGACCATCCTCTTCCGTGCGCCCTAATGGCTAGCCAGGAAGAAACGTACAAAGGCCCCTCCCCAACCACGCCACCAGCCTTCACAACAGCCTTCCTGTATGCGTCTGACGCCCAGTCAGACCACTCCTCTCTGCTTGGGACAATGGCCTTGCTCGTAGGTGGGTCGGTGAAAGCGTAGTTAACGATGGAGAGCGGGGTGTCGTACTCGCTCATCTTCCAAAGGCTCCTCGACCCTTGAACCACCCGACTCCGGGCTCCCACCTGCAAAGGGCTGTCCCTGTTGGTCCGTTTCTCTGGGCTCTAACAATCACCTCTGCTTCTGAGGGGTCTGGGTAGTCAGTGTCATAGACAGCGTGTCTGTAGACGAACAGGACTGCGTCTGCGTCTTGTTCAATCTGACCGGAGTCTCTGAGGTCAGAGAGAATAGGCCTCTTGTTCTCCCTGAACTCGCAAGACCTGTTGAGCTGAGCCACCACGAAGATGGGGATGTCTAGCTCCATAGAGAGCCTCTTGAAGGCGCTAGAGGCTTCTGCAACAGCTCTCTCTCTGCTGGTAGAGACTGGAAGCTTCAGAAGCTGAAGGTAGTCAATGGCAGCCGCTGATATGTCGAGCTGTTTCTTCTGAAGCCTAATAGACATCAGAGCAGCACCGAGACTCTTCGGCTTGTCATCGAAGTAGATCGGAACGTCGTTCCACTGGTTGAGAATCCCCTCTCTTGCCTTGCGAACCTCGTCTGCGGTCTTCCCAAGCTCTGCTTCTGAGGTTGCGATTCTCTCGCCTATCTGCATCTCGTTCATCTCTGCTGAGACGAAGAGAGTGGGCTTCTCATGAATCTTTGCGATGTTCCTCAAGAGGGTGATCATCAAGTGCGTCTTCCCCATCTTGGGACGACCACCAACAACAATCATCTGACCTGGCCTGACGTAGAGAATGTTGTCCAAAGAATCTATGCCGCACCTCACAAGAGTGCTCGTCTTCAGACCAAGGCGCTGAGCCTCAAGGTCCTCTAGGTAGTCCTTAGCGATGTCATGAGCAAGGCGAGGCTCTGAACGACCCTCTGGAGCCCAGCTAGTCACAGAGGCAATGGAAGAGGAGTACTTGAGAATCTCTGAGAAGGGCTCTTTGTCTGAGTCAGACGCAATCACTTGCTGACAGAGCCTGACGATGTGGCGACGCCTAGCAGCCTGAACCACAGTCGAGACGTAGGTCTCTAGGTTCGTCCTGTTCGCAGGAGTCCTCTCTATCGACTGAATCAAGGAGTGAAACTCCTCGTAAGTCTTAAAGGGCTTCCTATTCCCAATCCTGTCTTCAAACTTGTCGTACAGGGTCGCTCTGTCAGGACCGATGCCAGACGCTCTGTCGTCCAAGAACTGGCCCCAGAGAATCCTGTTGTGAGGGTAGTCGAAGTGGTCTCTCTTCAGACCCAAAGAAACAACTTCGTCAACACAGACAGGGTCTCTTAGGCAGAGACAAAGAACGGCGCTCTCTGACGAGAAGCCCATTCTAAATCCCCTCCCTGCCAACGAGGCACACAGAAGGGGGCCCCTCTGTTCTAGGGCGGAACACAACGAGGCAGGCACCAGTAGGACAAGGCCCTGTCCTGCCGTCGTCACACACGAAGCGAAGCCTGCCTGTGACAAGCCTCACCTCAGAGGCCCTCCACACCCAGTCTCTCCACCAACGAGTGTCTGTGTTCGCAGGGAGAAGGCACACGACGGTAAGGCTGTGTCTTTGGCTCTGAGTGAAGGCGCGCTCCACCCACTTCCCAATGCCCCTACCCCAAGGCGGGTTCACCCAGACAGTCTTCCTGTCCATCCCAGACCTCAGCCACTCTGTGTCTAGGGCGCTGTCTCCACAGATAGACAGGTAGTCTAGACAGAGAGCGTTGCGCGCAGTAGCAGCGGCATCCAGCTCAAAGCAGAACTCCTCGTCTACCTTGTCAAACAGGCTTCTGGGGGTGCTCCATTCTGTAGAGCTACTAGGTGGATGATAAGCCGTTCCCATATCAGGCCTCCTTCTTCAGGAGTCTGACTACTTCAGATGGGCTTTCAGGGAGGTCTACTCCGAAGCACTTGCTGAACTCCTCAACAAGAGCCTCTGTGATAGCCCCTCTTCCATCAACCCAACTAGAGAACAAGAAGTCAGGCTTCTTGTTGTTCTTGCTCACCCACCGAGCAGCAGAGATAGAGACAACAGGTGCAGGCCCAGACTCAATGGAGTCCTGAGACCTAGACCACCAGTTCGTCAGGAACATCCTGATGTTCTTCTTCTTCCTCGAAGGTCTAGCTGCTTCCCACATTGCAGCCCTCCTAGCCTCCTTCATCAGGTCTACATCAGGGAACGAGACCTGAGCCCTCCTGATCCAATCAGGGAGAGTGCTAGCCACCCCAGCAGATATCCCCCAAGTACCGATGATGAACCCACTCAACCTCTCAACGTTGTGCTCTGACAAGACGCACTCCTCTACTGACTCAGAGAGCCTAAAGAATGAGAAGCCTCTTCAACAAAAGAGACCCAGCCAAAAGATACCGCTCAAGAGAATCACCAACCTCACCTCCCTGAGGAGCTACCCCAGGGAGGGAGTTAGGCTGGATCGTCCACAAGAGCAGTGAACAACAACAGTATAGAGGACTACGCCGTCATAGTCAACACTAGGTTAGTACCCCCTAATTCCCACTACCTTTCTCAAAAGCAGAAAGAAAGGGTAGGCTAATCCTCGTAGTCAGTGTCAGTGTCTGACACGTCAAGATAGCGCCCCCCATCCCCCCAGCTATCAAGGCGCACTGTCACTGACTACTACTAC
>TARA_R100000808_G_scaffold24931_1_pt1 | contig 31783 bp, 43 predicted proteins | sample TARA_R100000808 | Tara Oceans TARA_R100000808 (sample SAMEA2622852) | marine metagenome | biome: marine biome (ENVO:00000447); feature: marine epipelagic mixed layer (ENVO:xxxxxxxxx); material: "saline water (ENVO:00002010), including plankton (ENVO:xxxxxxxx)" | depth 140 m | reverse complement strand
GGCGGAGACCTGGAAATTTTTTGTACGGTTTATTGCCGTTTTTCGGCAATTCAGGCTGCCCAGGATGGGGCCCGGGTCGACCTAAAACCCTTGTCCCCCGGGTGGGTGGTTGCTACTTTTGTAGGCATGCCAAACGGGAGGAAATCGTGGGAAAACGACGAAAAAACGCGGGCAAACGACGCCGATCGGTGAAGTGCACGATGTGAACGCCGCACCGGTGGTTCGGAAATGCGACCGAGCGACGAAAAGCGTGATAATCAGCCCCCGAACGGCTTACGTTCTCTCGGACAATCGGGTGGTCTTTCGCTTCGTCTTGGCAGTTGCGTACTCTGGTTTGTCGTTGGAAACAGAGTCATCCCAAACAAGGGTCTCGCCATTCTTAAACCACTGTCGCGTTCTCACATGAGACTGTATGTAGACGATTCGATATGATTCCGGCGTATTCTCGAAGGGGGTGAATTGCCGTTTCGCTAAAGTGTTCAACTGATCGGCAATTACTTCACCGGCCACCCTCCCCAGCCTAACGGGAACAGCGTTACCAACTTGTGCATATTGTTGCGACGGTTTGCCACAAAAGCACCAATCATCTGGAAACTCTTGAATGCGTGCGTACTCCTTGAGCGATAGTGCTCGCACTTCGGTGGGATGGCAAAGTGATGTGCTTGCATGGTTTGGCATTGTGACGAGTGTTGGGCACGGAAGATCGAAAGTAAGTCGCCGCCACCAACCAGAACGCCCTCCCTTTGCGTTCCAAGCCCGACCCATAGATTCCTTTTGTACATCGATGGGCAAACTTCGCCAGTTTGAACCTGGTGGCACCATCGAGAGATACTTCTTCTTACGCGGGCTGAAATCCATGATTATCCGATCCTCGTTCTCTTCGAGTCCGCTGATTGCATCCGAAAGAGTGGCCCAAGGTTGCAATTCGGGAGCATTCAGATCTGGAAAGAGACTTTGCTGCGAGTTCTCGTTAGAGCGTCCATGTGTGGGGTCAGGAAAATCAACAACTGCGTTGTAGCGGTTGCCGATAAACAATGCCCTTTCCCGAAGCTGGGGAGCACCATAATTGACAGCATTCACTTCAAAACAGTCCATATGGTATGCTGCGTTGGGAATCTCCTGGAGGTCATTGGCAAACATACGAACCACGGAACCTGGTTCTTCATCTGCTTCAAGTGCCGGTCCGCCTTTGTTTGGTCGGTTCGCGATAGGACGGTGACGGAGAGCTGCGGAGAGCAGCCCGCGAACATTCTCCATCAGAAAAAAACGTGGTTTCATCGCTTCGATGAACCGGAGGAATTGCCAAAGCAGCGTACCGCGTGGGTCTTGTGTCGTCTTTCGTTTGCCCGCAGTGCTAAACGATTGGCATGGTGGACCGCCAACGAGAAGATCCACCTGTCCTGGCTCTAATCCAACTGCGTTAAGGACTTCAAACGGGTCTACATCGACAATGTCTCCTTCGAAAACCTGAAGATCGCGAAACAGTCGGCCGGCAGCGTGGTTTGTACGGATTGAGTCGCAGAAAGATGGTTCCTTTTCGACACATGCAATGACTTGAAAACGACCGGTCGTTTCAAGACCAACGTCGAGACCCATCGCCCCAGAAAAAAGGGATACCACATTTAGTTTTTTCTTCCGTGACATGCATTGGCTTCCTTGATGGTGAGTTCCATCGCACCCATGTACGACTCCCTGTTCTTCGTCGCCGATTCGAATTTAAGACCAGACAATGCCCGTGGTTCGAGTGTTAGTTCGTCATGTTCCAGCTCATGCTCAATTGGTTAGAGCGGCGGATTCTAGTTCCGCTGGTTGCAGGTTCGACTCCTGCCGCCCGCACTACCTCGGGGTAGCTTAATTGGCAAAGCCGTGGATTCTAGTTCCACTAGATGCTGGTTCGAGTCCAGCCCCCGAGGCTTAAGACGGGTTCGTCTAACGGCAAGGCCTCCGATTCTAGCTCGGATGATGAGGGTTCGATTCCCTCACCCGTCTCTTTCAAACCGTGCACTAAGCGCTGCAGTAACAGCTTGGTGGACAAAGTCACCCCTCCACGTCCAATCATTGTCTGGGAGTTGCGGACGTTCGTTCCACGCTGCCTCTTCGGCGTGTCCGCCCCATTCGGAGTAAAACCGACTTTCGTATGTCCAATATTTGTGGCCCTCGCAAATGTCTAAGGGGTCCACGATCAGATCCCAAGATCCGTGATTAAACTCAAGTCCATCAATACCGTAGAACCACGAATCGGCGCGAGGCTTGCCATCCAAGATCAGCACCGAGTACCCAGTACAGTCTGCGAGCAGGCCAATCACAGCAAGCTCTTTGGGTGTCGGCCAACCTCGTTTCACCTCGGCCCACATTGACACCTGTGGCAGCCAGAAATCCGGCAGGTAGCAGTATGGACCAGGGGGCACGCCTTCGGGGCACGCTCCATACCACTCTTTGTTCAACTCGAAACCTTCGGGCTCATATTCCCATTCAATCTCTGATTCAGTTAGGAATATCGACCATCGTGCTTCAAGGCGACTGCGAAAGAAACAGTCTCCGTGACGGGTCTGGATAGCTTTAATTTCGCTCATTCGATTGGCTCGTCGTTACCTTGAACTTGAATCGGTCGCCCTTCAAACTCAACCGTTGCCCGGTTCCCTTCCTGCAGCGTGAATTCCGGTTGTGCTGTCAGCTCGATGCGATGAACCGTGCCGTCGCGATTGCGAAGGATGACCATGCCGGGCGGAAGGAGTGGTTCAATCTCCACCTCGGGCATCGACATAAGTGGCTTCTCATACGGAAGGTCGTACTTCGGGATCTCATCACCCGCAAACGCGCCTTGCTCATGCCAAGGTGCTGCCAGCAGGCTGTTGAGCCACTTGTCAATGTTTTCTCGCAGTTCGGCAGCGACCTTATTGATGTCGCTGGTGTAAAGAATGCGGGATGACAGGACACCGCATTTGCGTTCAGTGACTATGTCATCGTTAATCTCGTTCATCTTGCGAAATCGCATCAGCCACACGTTCGCTTGTTGTGGTGGCTCAAACTGGCAGAACATGTCGTATACGTATCGCCCTGGTGTCATCCTTGGATCGTCAAAGGATCGAAGGACGTCAAGGCTTTCAAACCAGTCCTGAACAAGACTCGTGAGAACATACTTTCGCCAGTAATATCGCCGAAGGAAATCGGATACGCGGTCGAACCCGTTCTCCTTCAGGCAGTCGGCTGCGACTTTCAGATCGGCTTCCGTGTACTTGTGGCCATCCATGATGTCACCTTGAAACGTATGGTCCTGCGACGTGGAGTTGATCCGAGACCTGAAGGGTGAAGGTTATTCCGAACTTGTCGCTGCGCCGATCGTCAGGATGCGGGTCCAGAAGGATCTCCAATCGATACTCACCACCAGCCGTCAGTGAATGCCCGGTCACGTCGTCACCGGTGCGGGCGTCTTTGATTCTGGTCTGTGGCAGTCGCTCGTTCTCCCATCGGAGCGACTCGATCTCCCGTGCGGCGCGTCGCATGATATCGGCCGCGAGATCCAATCCTTGCTCGTCAGCGCGATCGGCTTCGACTCGCAGGGTGTGGACGTTGATGCTATCGCGTTTGTTCATGGTAAAGGTGGGCTCGGCAGCCGCCGGCCTTTTTGGAGCAGCCAACAGTAGGCTGATCTTTTCCGGCGACTGCCTCAGCGACGCGGGTCACTACTCCCGTTCGCGCCCGTCTAAAGATAGACCTTCTTCATGCCATCTTCCTCAAAGCGATCGTCGGAACATGCCACTTGCCATTGCAATTGTCGCACGCAAGAAGCTCTGGCGGTTCGCCCTCTGATGCATACGCGGCCAAGGTGAACGTTTTGCAATCGGGGCACCAGATGCTAGTTGGCGTCATGTGCGCCTGATCGACCTGATCCATCTCGTTGAGCAGCTCGGAGCCGTCGTCGTCGAGGTAGCCTTCCTCCCCAGCCCACTCAAAAAGGATCTTCTCTAGCACCTCGATCTCCGTTGAGGTGTAGTCGGAGCGATCGACAAGCAGGAAGTACATTCCAGGGTAGATGCCGGGAGCAGCCTCTTGGCCGATGTGATCTTCGATGTAGAGATGGCCGACGTAGATGAATCCTGGGATGTCGCGAACGTTTTCGCCAAACTGCGAGCCCAGGTTTTCACACCGTTCTTTGGTGGCGACAAAGTCTTCAAGAGACATGGCCATGAGAGAGACTCCAAAAAGGTTGTAGTGACGTAACACAGTGAATGCTATAGAGTGGACTTCGGTAATTCAAGCCGAAAAGTGCATTAATTATGATCAACCGCAGAACGTTGCTTGGTGCTCTCGCCGCGCTTCCTTTCGCTCGATGGTTTGTTCCTGCCGCCCCGGCCGCCGACGCCACAATAAGCGTCGTTGGATCCGTGAACGTCGGTAGTTACTTCACGGTCACAAAGTGGTCGAACAATCTGATCGAGGTCGTCAACCGTTTCGGCGAGCGGTGTCCTCCGGACTTCGTTGCCGCAGACAGTCCAGTGTTTCGTGACCCCAGAGGTGGCACGCTGAGCTTCACCAGCTGGGACGGTCTCGTCAAACTGAACGGTCATCGCACCTGGACTGATGACAGGCCGGCGTCCGAGCGATTGGCGGGCATTGGGTGGGACGATGCCACGAGCTAAGTACGTAGTTCGCGTCTATCAACGCAAGCGATCCTTCTTTGTGTCTCCGAACAACTGTCTTGTTCCAGAGATCCATCGAGCGATCAAGTTGCCAGAGAAGAAGGCCATCGATCTCGCCAAAGTGTGGGAGCGAATACGCGAATGCGATCGTGCTGAAGTGGAGCTAGCAGAGCCGTCGAAGTCGTACGTGATGGACTTGATCGGTAACTGGTTCAAGCGTTCCGAGGTAGACGGAACGCAGTAACTCTCTATATTCGAGTGATGTACCACCGTTCGGAACGTGGAGTTTCCGGTGGTGCATGGCAGCGACAAAGAAAGACGAGCCCGAAAAGCTCATCTTCGCATCGCAGCGATTCGTCTGCATGCTCTTCAAGTGTTCGTCGAACACCATTCGCGAATGGCGCTCGATGGGCATGCCCAAAGAGGAAGACGGTCGCTGGAATCTTCCCGAGTGTCTCGCTTGGCGGATCGCTCGCATTCGCGAGCAACACGAGAACCGCGTCAACGAAGGTGGCAAGAAGCGCCAGCTGGACGAACGCAAAGCGGAACTCGAAATCGAAAAACGAGAGCTTGCGCTTCGCAAGGAAGACGGCACGTTAATCGATCGTGCCGAAGCGGAAGCCAAGATCATCCGTCAGCACCTGGAACTCAAGGTGCGATTGGAGAATCTTCCTGGCGAGCTGGCGGCTTCCATCGAGCCCGCAAGACGTGCCCAGTTCATCCGAGACTCCGAGCAACGCATCCGTTTGATGCTGCGCGGTCTTGCACGCGAGCGCGGTCTTGCGATGCGTCGGCTCAACCAGATCTGCAACGAGGTTATCGAGGACGGCGACCCATCTCTGCTGGCCCGATTTCTCGAGCTAAGCGAGTTGGCACCTGGAGTCGACAAACTGATCCTCAAGAAGACCGACGGCAAAACGATGGCCCGCGCGTTCGCACTTTTGTTTCGTGACGGTGATACAAAGTTGTTCGAGGACGCCTTCGCTGCTCTTCGTCGAGAGCAGAAAACCAAGCCAAGGAGTAACGGTAAGAAATGAAACGCTACACGAAGGCAGGCGAGCATGTCACTCGTGGCGCGATCAAAGCGGTGAAGGACGAGGCGAGTGAAACGATCATGGGTGCTATCAAGCGATTCAAGAAGGACAAGAAATGATTTGTGTCGGGTTTTGTTGTGGCCTGATGTTCAGTGCTCTCGCGTGGGTGCTGATTGCCGTCCGCCCGCAGAGCGAGGGCGAGGTCAACTGGAGGCCTCCAGCCAAGAATCCTCCTCCGGATCCACCGCCTGCACCACCGGAGCCGCCGCGTAGATGAGCACAGTCGTCCAAGACGATCGCGACCGAGAGCTTGAGGTCTTTGAGCCTGAAGCCAAGCATCGTCATGCGCGATGGTGTGTCGAGCACTTGGTGACCGACGTTGGCCGTGCTTACGATCCCGCGAGCTATCCGCACAACAGTGCCCCTGGCGGGCCGGCGGACATGCTGGACGACATTCACTGTCGCACGATCACCCTGCAGTTCGGCACTCGTCTGGGCAAGACATTCTTCAGCCAAGGAGCATTGCTTTACTTCGCCGACACCGACGCCTGCCCAATGATGGTGGCGACCGAAACAGAGAAGCAGCTGAAGAAGAAGTTTGTGCATCGTCTGTACAAGATGATCAACAACATGCCGCAGGTGCAAAGTCGGCTCATTCACAAAAACAAGAGAGATCAGGCATCTGATCTGGTGGAGTTCCGTCGTTGCCAGATCGTCGGTGCCTGGGCCGGATCGCCAGGAACGCTCGGGGATGAGAATATCCGCGTTGGCGTCGCGAACGAATTGGACAAGCCAGGGTGGGAAGGTGTCTCGACCTCTCGTGAAGGATCACCCATCAAGTTGTTCGACGAACGCTTCAAAGACTTCTGGAGTTATCGCAAGCAGATCTACGAGTCGACACCAACGGTGCGAGGCAAGAGCCGAATCGAAAGCCGTCGGGTCCGCGGAACCAACTGCCGTTACTTTGTTCCGTGTCCACATTGTGGCAAGTATCAGCCGATTCGTTTTGGTGAACGTGACGAACGTGGCGAGCTAGTTGACGACCGACCTGGCCGCCTTGAGTTTGAAAAACATCCGTCTGGCCGCTGGGATCAAGCACACGCTCGCAGGACGGCGCACTACGTCTGCGTCAGTGGCGAGTGCGATCCGATTCTCGACCATCACCGTCCTGAGATGTTGCGACACGGCGTGTGGGTTCCCGAGGGATGCACGGCGATTGACGACAAAGCCCGTGCCGCAGCCGAGCACTGGTACGAAGACATGATCGCCAACTACAGCGATGATGGTGACGAACTATGGCACGGATGGGAGAACGCCGACTGGATCGAGGGACCGACACCGGACGATGAAAACGCCAGCTACCACTTGCCATCGTTATGTGCACTCTCGCTTGGCTGGGGAGACGTAGCAGCCGAGTACGTCAGCTGCTTGAAGAAGCCGACGGAGATGCACAACTTCAAGAACGGCTGGCTGGCGGAAACGGTCGAGATCAGGCAACACACAACTACCTGGGAAGACCTCGGCGGCCGGTTCATCGCTCCGCAGTTCCAAGCCGTCATTCCCGAATGGGCGACGTACGTTGTCGCGGCAGTCGATCGACAGAAAGTATTTCTTCCGTACGGCGTCTTTGCTTACGGTCCCGAGTATCGGCATCAGTGCATCGAGTACGGAGACATGGATCATGTCACTGAAGTCGAACACCTGATTCTTGATCGCACGTTTGAACGCGAAGACGACAGGCCTGGGCAGAAGCCATGCTTCTGTTTGATCGACGACGGCTTTCGTCCCGACAGCGCGGTGACTGACTTCTGCTTGAAGATGGTCAAGGATAAGAAGTTCCAGTGCTGGCCATGCAAGGGATCTAACAAGGCGCTCGACTCTGACTTCAAGCTGGCCGTGCTTGGCAAGAACACTCGCACGCCAGGGATGCACCTGTACTGGATCGATACCATCCGCACGCAGCGATGGGTCGAGGGCATCTTGCATACGGTCATGCCGGGCGATGCTGGTGCCGGATCCATTCACCATGGAACGGTTGCCGAGCACCAGGACATTCTCGAGCAGCTGCTGAACGACACGTCGATCTTGGAAAACGATTCCAACAACAACGAGCGTGAATCGTGGCGACGGGTCAACACCGACATCCCCAATGACTATCGCGACATCTGGCGTTACGGGTACATCGCGATTCTCGCGGCGACTCGTGGCGCACCGATCCGTCCACCCGGCGACATCGCACCGCCGACCAACAAAGCAAAGGTAGTGAACCCAGGAATCCAAACACCCAACAGAAGGTGGTGACCATGTCTAGAAGAAACCGTCCCAACAACCGAACAAAAGACTCTCCAGCGAAAGAGCCGGACGTCAAGAAAAAGGAGGAGGAAACGAAAGCCGACTCCGCTTCTGCAGCGACGCCAGAAAACGCGGCACCGCCGGCCGCGACGGCCAATGATGCGTCACCGGATCCCGAAGCACCGGAAGAGGTGGATCTGGACAAGATCCCTCCGTACAAACGATGCCCTGCGTGCTGGGGTGGCTACAAAGGTTACGCAGCGAAGCAGAAGTACCACCGTCGAGTTGGCGGCTTGCTTCGGCGGTACTTCCAATGCAATCAGTGTGGGAACAACTGGCACATCGACGTTCGTGTGACGGAAACGGTTGAGCGTATCAACGGACAGCCAGCCGTTCTCGTGAACGACGAGTACTACGAAGAGAAGTCCGAGGTTTACTCGGGCCAACACGCACCAGGAACGTAGCATGAGTAAACCGAAACGAAGAAAGAGACAGATGACCAAAAGACCCAAACGAAGACCCGGCCAGGGACAGATTGTGCAGCCGGGCGTCGCCCCTGACGTCGAGTTTGAATGCGTCGCGGGCCCGAACGCGAACGCCGCAGTCGTCAACATGCAAAGTGCCGTTGGTTGCAAGACAGTCATCGGCGGCGGCTTCTCCAAGCTTGAAAAACTCGCTGGCGATATCGCGACACAAGTGGCGGCAAAGATGGCAACGATGCCACTGGAGAACGGTCTTCCTACTGAGCAGATCGCACAGGATTCCGTAGAACTCGCTCTTGCCGTCCTGGTAGGTTGCTCCGTTCCGCCAGAGGAAGACACGGAGGAAGGCACTGAGGACGCCGACCGACCTGAAATCGTCACTTCCGTCTGACGAAAAATAACCGACGGATACGTCTGACACGCAAAAAGTGTCGGCGCGATACCATCGCGCCATCTCCGACGTTGATGGAACCGGCTGCCATTCGCTACTCGTGTGCGAATGGCAGTCGCAACTTCCACTCTCTTGGCCCAAATCGAGTCCGCCATCGAAAAGGCTCTGGCAGCCCAGGCGTATACGGTTCGCCAGCGAGAAGTGAAGCGTGCAAACCTCAAAGAACTCTTTGATGCACGTCGCGAGCTGCTGCAAGAGATCCAAGCCGAATCTGCTGGATCTCAGGTCACAGTTGCTCAGTTCCATCGGTCTACATGATCCCTCTGTTCGATCGCATCATCGCCGTCATCTCTCCGACGTGGGCGCGCAATCGCGAGAACGCCCGCATCGAGCATATGGTTGCGCGGCACAATCGGATTCGGATGGAGAGCGATCTGGCCAGCATCCGCAAGCAGATGACTGGTGGCGGATCGAGCAGCGGTGGATACGAGTCAGGCAAGAGCGGCCACGGCACTGGACCGGCTGCCCCTGGCATGCACAGCGAGAACATGCTGCCACGCGACCAGATCCGCAACATGCGGTATCGCGCGTGGAATCTATATCGAAACAATCCGCAAACGCGGAAGATGGTCAAAAGCTTGACCAGCAAGGTCGTCGGCAAGAACGGCCAGACTCCAATGAGCCAAGCGACCCGTCCTGACGGATCAGCCTGGACGGAGTTCCGTGAGCGAGCTGGTCAGCTGTGGGTCGAAGCTGGCAAAGAGATCGACTATCGAGGCCGCCCTGGCCGAGGTGGGCAGACGCTGCCGGCACTTCAGCGCACCTCTTTCCGATCGGCCATGCTCAGTGGTGGCTGCCTCTTCCGGTTTCGGCATCTCAAGACAAAAGACTGGCGTCGACAGCGACTCGAAATCCCTCTGCAGCTGCAGTTAGTGCACATCCAGCGATTGGATCAAAGCAAGGGTCACGGTGGCATTGAACTCGACGACGACAATCGCCCCAAGAAGTACCACCTCCTTCAAAACGATCACACGCTGGAATCAGTCCCGGTCAGTGCCAAACACATAGGCCATCTGCTGTTCGAGGAAGATATCGATCAGATCCTCGGAGCTTCCTGGTTCTGCGCCACGTTGCTAAGTGCCGATGATCGGCGCGACTACGAGAACAGCGAAATGGTTGCTGCCAAAGTTGGCAGCAGCTACGTGATCGGCTACCGGGCATCCGGCAGCAACTCCAACCCGATGGGGCTGCCCGGCACGCAAGAGAACTTTGAGCTGACCGATGCCGACGGCAACACGGTAACCCATGTCACCCCAGGCATGTTGCTCAATCTCGGGCAAACCGGCGAGCTGCAGATGATCAACCCGAATCGGCCCAACAGCGGAGCCGAGCCGTTTCTGCAGTACCAGCTTCGTGGCGAAGCAAGCTCAGTGCCCGGCATCAAGTCATCGACGGTCACGGGCGACTACAAGGGTTCGAGCTTCAGCTCCGAGCGATCCGCAGACAACGACATCTGGCCCGAGATCGAAGTCATCCAAGAGTGGTTTGGGCAGAACTTCAACCAGCCGGTCTACGAGGAAGTCGTCAACGCAGGCGTGTTGGCTGGCTACTTCGATGAAGTCGACGGCTTTGACATGGACGACTTCCGCGATCGCAGCAAGCAGTTGCTGAAGGTCGAGTGGAAGGGACCAGTCAGTCGCTCCATCAATCCCAAAGACGACGAAGCTGCCGCAGACAACCGAGTTCGCGGCGGACGTAGTTCGCCACAACGCGAAGCTGCCCGAGTCGGCAGCGACTGGCGTGAGATTCAGTCCGAACAGGCTGAGTATCTCGAAGAGGGTCGATCCAAGAACCTTCCAGATGAACTGCTGATGCGAGGCCTCGGATTGGAGGCAGCTGACGCGTCGGTTCAGGTCCAGAAGGCACAGCTTGAGCAGCAAAACGCACAGGAAGAAGACGTCGACGACGACACGATGCTCGAAGACCAACTCGAAGAAGACACGGTGCTTGCATGACAACCAAAGAGCCATCCAACACGAGCTTCCAGAAGCGAATCGCTGAGTTGCGAAAGCGTGAAGCAAAACGCCGCGAGGCAGATGCAAAGCTCCCTGGTTCGGTAGTGCGAAGTGTGCCTCGCAGTGTCGCAACGCGCCCAGTGGCATCAAGCGCTGCTCAGCGAAAGAAGCGACGAAACAAACGGCTGCGATCGAGAATCCAATGGGTGCGGGCAGAGGATTCCAACACAGCCGAACTGTTGATCTTTGGCGCGATCGGCGACTCGTGGTGGGATGACGATGCAGTCACTGCAGCGAGCATCAATCGCGAACTCAAAGAGATGGGCGACATCGACAAGATCGTCGTTCGCATCAACTCAGGTGGTGGCGACGTCTTCGACGCGACGGCCATCTACAACATGCTGGTCGCTCACAGTGCTGAAATCGAAATCAGCATCGAGGGTGTAGCCGCATCGGCCGCAACGCTGATCGCAATGTCCGGATCTCCCGGTCAGATCAAGATGGCCGAGAACGCCTTCTTCATGATCCACAACGCTCGAGGTGGCATCTATGGAACGAAGGAAGAAATCAAGGACTTCATCGAGCTGCTGGACCAAGCCGACAGCAACCTGCGGCTGACCTACAGCAAGCGAACCGGACTGTCCAACGACGATCTGGTTGAGCTGCTCGCCAAAGACAACTGGATGACCGCAGCTGAAGCGGAAGAGCTTGGCTTCATCGACGAGATCGTCGACGCCAACTCCACCGAAGCAGAAGAGGTCGACGATCCCAACGCTGTTCTGGATGCGTGGGGACTTCGTGAACAACAAGTCAACGTTACATCTGATTTGCTGACTAGTGCAGCACAGGTGCTTCGCGTGGCGGCTTCGGCCGCCAGCCTTACTCCGCCGGCTTCACCGTCGAAACCGGCTTCTACCGGGGATCCATCCCCATCAAACCTCAAGGAGCATGAAATGCCTCCAGCACTACGAGCGAAATGTGTCGCTGCAGGGATGGATTCGTCTCTCGACGACGCTGCTGCATTTGAGTGGCTAGACGCCAACGGCGACAAAGTCTACGGCAAAGCAGATCCCCCAGCTGATCCGCCCGCAGATCCCCCCGCCGATCCAACTGCAGCCGTCGACGTTAAGTCGTTGATCCAAGAGTTGCGTGAGGAAGAGAAGGCACAAGCCAAGGCGGAACTCGAAGCTCGGAAAGAGAATGTCCACGACATGCTCGAAATCCAGGGCATCGACAAAGATAACATCGATGCATCCGATCTTGATCGGCTCTATCGCATCGAAGACAAGGCTGAACTGAAAGACGCCTTGATCGACGTCAAAGCTCAAGCAGACGGCAACCGAATATTCGGCGGTCGCATCAGCTCGATGGGCACTCAGCCTTCCGACAACCATCGCGAGGCGTTGAAGACAGCGATGTCCATGCGAGCCTTGGATCAAGCCGGTCACGGCACCAAGGAGAAGCTGGACAAGTACTTCCCCGAGGCCGAACGCAGCAAGACGTGGCAAGACTTCCAGCACGCTCGCCTCAGCGACATTGCTCGCGAGTGCTTGATGGCTGACGGTTATAGCTACCAGCAACTGCGAAACCTCAGTGGCACGCAAATCGCGATGGCCGCTTTGGGCTTCACCCGACTGGCTGGCTTGCCCAGCATCCACGCAGCGTACCACGACACCGGTACTCTGTCGGTGATTACCCAGGATGCAGTCAATAAGTCGCTGCAGGCTGGCTACGCCGAAGCACCCTCAACGTGGCGAGGTCCTGGTCGTCAAGCGGAGTCGGTTGCCGACTTCAAGACCATCCATCGCACCAAGTTGTCGGCCGCAGCAAACCTTCCGGTCTGGCAAGACAACCTTGCTCCGGAACTCGCTGCACTGAGCAACGAGGAAGAGACCTACGCCGTCGAAGCGTACGCAGAAATGCTCAGCTTCAGCTGGCGTTTGATCGTCAACGACGACATGTCCGCCTTGAGTCGTCGTCCTTCCATCATGGGCAACGCAGCTGCCCGAACCATCAACAAGGTGTTCTGGAACATCGTTACCAGCAACCCGACGATGGGCGGCGATAGCGTGGCTCTGTTCAGCACGGCAACCGGCAACCGAAAGCGATCCAACGATCGCACCTCGGGTGCTGCTCCGAGCACATCGGAAATCGGCGAGATGAAAACTCTCATGCGACTCATGCGTGGCTTGAACACGCCTGAGAACAACGAGAGCGATGACATCTTGAACCTCACTCCCAAGTACATCGTTGTTCCGGCCGCCCTGGAACAAGGAACGATGGTCGTTGTTCGCTCGGGTGCAGATCCGGCCGACAACAAGAGCAGCGCGGTATTCAACACCGCTGGCACTCTTGAGCCCATCGTTGAGCCTCTCTTGGATGCCGACAGTGCAACCAAGTACTACCTGTTCGCTGATCCGGCACAGATCGACACGATCGAAGTCACCTTCCTGCAAGGGCAAGAGACTCCGATGACCGTCGACTGGATCGACGAAGAGACGCAGGCTCGTAAGTTCAGCATCATCCAAACGTTCGCAGCGAAAGCCATCGATCACCGCGGTGTGGTCCGAAACGCTGGTGCGTAATTAGCTTCCTGACTCGATCCCGTCCTGGGAACCCTTCACTCCCAGGGCGGGGTCATTCAGTTTCCATAAACCCGTTTTTCAAAGGGAGAGCACCGAGCCAGGTGCAGCCAAACCCGAAAAAAGGATTTACACATGATTCATCGCGGCGTAAGCACTTACATCGACAACTTCGATCGACCACTCGACCTGACGGCAGGAACGTCAAACGGGTGGGCAATCAAAGACACCAGCTCTGGCGGTACACCGAGCTTCGTCAACACTGCCATTCGTGGCGGTTCGTTTGACATCACCCTGGCTGCCACCAGTGAAGCGGAAATCGTCACTCTCTATCACGAGGACTTGCTGTCCTACGACATTCGCGACATCGAACACATCTGGTGGATCGCGAAAGTCTCTGGCATCGATTCCGTGACCACGCTCGTCATGGGCCTGGGCAGCGAGCAAGACGACACTGCTGACGACGTGACCACCAACGCGTGGTTCCGAATGGAAGGTTCTGCCTCCACGAGCAACGTTGTCGTGGAAACCGACTCTGGTTCCGTTGACAACAACGACGTGGCAAGTGGCAAGACGCTGAGCACGACCTACAAGAAGATGTTGGTCGATCTCAGTGCAGGCTTGGCCGACGTCAAGTTCTACTTCGATGGCGAGCGAGTGGCCGAAACCACCACGTTCGACATGAGTGCACTGTCCGCAAGCGGCGACCTTGTCCAGCCGTTCGTGCAGTTGCAAAAGGCTTCTGGTACTGGCACGCCTGCCGTGTCCTTGTTCCAGTTCGGCATGAAGTACCGCTGGCAAGCCGGCGTGTAACTAACCCTTCACAAGGTTTGGCTGTCGGGGGTACATGGCTTGGGTGCCTTACCCCCGGCAGCCTGCCTTTTTGTTTATGGCAACGCTCAAGTCACTTCTGTCATCCGACATCTTGGACGTCTTTTTGCCGACGGACTCCGATGGCAATGCGGAAGAGTTCAACGAGCAGATCGAGATATTCCCCAAGGGACAACAAGCAAAGAAGGTAACCACCCAGGCGATCGTTCAAGAGGATGCCCTTGAAGGCAGTCGCGAAGCGCGAGGCGATGGCATCACGCACAACACATCACAGGGTCGATCGATTCGAGAAAGCATCGTCGTCTCCATTCCACAGACGGCAATCAGCAACATCCGAATCAGGCCGAGCAAGAGTGACCCTGATTTGATCAAGATCGCTGACGGCAGCGTCTACGCAGTCAAAAGGATTCTTGGTCGAGACGCAGGCATGTTCGACGTACTGGCAGTTCACCGAAAGGACCTGTTGGTCGCCAGACAAACGAATTCCGGATAACCCATGGTCACAGCACCGCTACCAACAGGAATCTTCAAAGGTCCCTATCGGATGAAGTTGCTGATTGGGTCGAGTGCCACGTTCCGGAGTGTGGTCGAGGCGGCAGACGAAGCTACAGCACGCAAGCGGATCCACTACCCAGCAGCCAAGCCATACGACCGCAACGAGGTCCTGCGAGAGAACCACCTGCCGCCGATCGCAGTGGTGTCCGACGAAGACGAACCACTGGACTACGTCAAAGGTGGAGTCAACTTCTTCCACATCGAAAACGCATTCCTGACGGTGTCGTTTCAGTTTCCGATACCGCCCGAGTACGCAGATGAGGAAGAGGATGCGGAGAGTTGGTTCATCACACAAGTCGAAGCAATCATCAACGAGATGGGGCAGAACTCGGGGCAAGGAACACCAGTCTCTGGCGAGACGCACCTGAACGTCGTCGGCTTCCGAAAGACCAGTGGTCCCTTTGAAATCGATGCCGCTGAGATGGAGCTGCCCGATCCGGAAGAAGGCGAGACGTTCAAGCAGATTTGGCACGCCGGTTTTCAAGTGAGTTATTTCTGATGCCGTTTGGAGTCACAGCACTGCCGGAAGTTGGATTCGCCATTACGGCACCAGCTCCCATTCACGACAGCGCTCGCTTCATGCGCATCCACAACCGTGCATCCAAGAACGCAGTTCGGACCACGTTGCTGAAGCATCGCTTGGAAGTACTCCCCAAGCACTTTCAGCGTGGCAACCGATCACGATACGACCACATGCCGCGTAAGACGCGGACGCGGACGGTGAAGAAACAGAAGTTCAACAGCGTCACCGACCTCGTGAAGACCGGTAAGACCCGAGATCACATGACCAGCCAGTTCCCTGTCATTCGAGTTGGTGGCAGTGCCCAGTCGGTGATGAAAGGAACGATGCATCTGACTTTCCCGTTTCCCGTCAATCTGGAGATGGATGGTGGCAAGGACGGAAAGGGTGTCACGCAGGCTCAGATGGCTAAGGAAATCGGTGCCTGGACCGAGGATGAATCTCGGGGTGCGGCCGACGACATGGCCCAGTTTTACAAAGAGTTTCTCGAGCAAGAACTTGCCGATGCGCCTCGCTTACGCAAAAAGCTCGCGGCCAAGGTTGCGGCTCTGTAAATAAGGATTTGAAACATGACCGTCCGATCCTCACTGTACACCGCGAAGTTCATTTACACGCTTCCGAGTACCACGTTGACTCTCGATCAGGTGGATGGTGTTGATCCATCAACCAACGCCACCGAAGCGGAAATAATCCCTGGCGGTGCAGTCGATCGCGCCCACGTTGGCATCGGCTCTGCATCTCCAACGGTTGGGTTGCGAACGCGAGACTTGGTCACGTTCTTCGGAACCGTTTCTGCGACAGCCGGTTTGGCCGTTGCAGGTGCATCGACGTTCTACTTCCAGCGTCGCGATGACGGCGGCACGTTCAAAACGGGCAGCAGCAACCACAGCTACACGTCGACCAATGGTTTCCTGCGACCGACGACGATCACGGCATCGCAGGATGACACCGACGGTGCAATGTTGCAGTCCGAGTTCACGCCGCTGTGGGACGGAACAACGACAGAGCCACTGGTTCACAATGCCTCGGTCGACATCGACTCCGAAGCCACGCCCGCATTCAACAGCCGTTTCTTTTTGGGTCCGGTTTATCACAACGCGGCTCAGCTGGATGGCATCACCTCGATCACCGTTGACTACGGGATCAACTATGTGGCTGAGGCATTCAATGGCGACGCTTATGCGAAGACTGGAGCGATTGTCACTCGTCAGCCAGTGTTCACGTTCGTCACCAAAGACTGGGCAGTGGGTGCAGCGCTGGACATGTTTGGACGAACCGTAACCAGTTCTCTGGCAATCTACTTGCAGAAGGGACTTGCTGGTGGAACTCGTGAGCCAGCTGCATCGACAGTGCACTGCAAGATCGGTTGCACCGCAGGTTACTGGCGACTCGACGAAGCCTCAGTTCAGGGAACCGAGGACGGACAGCAAACCTTCTCTGTCCGTCCAACAGGCACCATCACAACGGTAACCAACAGCGCAATTCCGTAATAGAGAGTAGCCATGAGTGAAGCACTAAAGTGCGACTGCATGCCTCCCAAAGTCGACGTCGCCACCTCTGAACTTCCTGCAAGCGAAAAGCACGAGACACGCATCAACGTGCAGGTGAACTGCCTGAAGTGTGGAACGGGAATGTCCTTTCTGGCAACCAGTCTAGAAGATCCGATCCTCGTCGCGTTGCTGGCCATGCAGGAAGAGGATGCGAAGGCCGTGCGGTTAGCTGGCCCGCCGCCAGCTCCAATCGTTACCGATCCAGAGCCAGAGCCGCTCGCCCTGGGCGATGACGACGACGATGAGTCCAATGACGAGTAGTAACTGTGACCATAACATTCGACGGTGGAACCGGGCTGTTTGATCGGATTGGCAAGATCGTCCATGCGCTCAACGTCCTCAATACCCACATCGGTGGAAGTGCATCGGGAGATCTGCCAACCGAGATCAACGATGCCCTGGTGAAGTTCGATGCCTCGTCGAACGACATCCGTTCGACGACCACAGAGATCCTGGCTGCACTGACTGGCCTTCAGGACTCTGGGGCAAACGACATTCGCCTTGCTCTTCAGCAATGGGCAGAGAAGACGCTGATCGAAACTGTCGATGCCGACAATCCGCTTCCCAGCAAGACAGTCGAGCTGGCGTTGGATGAGCTGATCCGCCAGATGGAGGAGAACAGCGAGTCGATCGTTGGCAACGAGCCAACGATCGCATCACTGGTGGATGGTCCAGAGAACGGAGTCATCACCAACACCACGCAAGCCAATCCTGTTGTGGTCACCAGCAACGGGCACGGACTGTCCAATGGCGACATCGTGACGATCACTGGAGTCGGTGGTCATACACAAATCAACGATCGCCAATTCATTGCCGGATCCGTCGCAACAAACACGTTCGAGCTGCAGGACGAGAACGGTTTGGCTCACTCGGCTTACACCAGTGGTGGCGTGTGGCGATCGTCCGTAGGCAATGGCGTGATGGTCACCAGTGTCCTCGACGGCAACGGCAAGACTCGCGAGAACGTGCTTCAGGAAGACATCATCGTTAAGTGCACGGCAAACACAACCGGCGGTTCAGAGTCCTTTTCCATTAGTGGTGAACGCGACAAGTCGACTGACAAGTTGCATCACGCGTGGCCCAGTGGATCGGGTGGGGCTGCTACGCTCACCGTAGGCAGCCCCAGTGCCACGACAGTTAACGTGCTGGCCAATGGCGACTTTGAGGCAGCATGGGCTGCGAACATCCCGGCATCGTGGAGCCTGGACACCGGAACCGGTGGAACGGACATTGCCGAAGAGTCCAGCACGGTGTTCCGCGGATCCAAGGCGCTGAAGTTCATCGGTGGCACGGCAACCAACATTGAGTTGTCGCAGGCGATCACGGGACTGAAGGCACACGTTCCGTATGCAGTTCAAGTGCGACTGAAGGTAGATGTAGCTCCAGCTGCTGGCGTGCTGAACCTGTCCTTCTATGACAGCGCAGCGATCATCGCAGATGACGAGGGAGTCGATAACGACTTCGGGATTAATCTGGTTGTGGCGACAACCAACTGGACTCCCTACAGCACGGTCTTCCGACTTCCGGATCCAGTGCCATCAACGGTCGAGTTTCGGTTCAAAGTAGAGACCCATATCTCCGTCGGAACGAATGTGTTCGTTGACGACGTTGCAGTTGTTCCGATGACCGAAGCTTACGTCGGCGGACCATACATCGCCCTGTTCCAGGGAAGCCAGAACTTTGCAGTCAACGACGCGTTCAGCGTTGCAGTTACGAACGATCAGCGAGGTGACTTCCAGAAGGCGTTTCATCGCCTGTATGGATTACCGAAAAAACAGTTACCATCGAATACAGCGTCTGGGGAATCGATCAACGACAACCTGATAGGCTAGAGCGATGTTTAGGCTGCGTTATTCATGGAGAGAAGTTGAGGTTGGTTCACGGTTCCACAAGCTAACTGTTGTCGGTCCTCAGTTCCGACTGTTTCCAGAAAAAGGGAAACCGAAGTGGGCGTGCGTCGTGCAGTGCGATTGCGGCAATCACAAGATTGTCTACCCGTCAGATCTCATCCGTGATTTCCAGAAATCCTGCGGATGCCATCGCGTGGATGTTGGACGTCAGCTTGGGCAGCGAACCACCCACGGGGAGACGGGGACGCCACTGCACAACTGTTGGCACAACATAAAACTTCGGTGCTGCGATCCCAACCAGCCAAACTACCTGCTTTATGGTGGTCGCGGTATCACCGTGTGTGACGAGTGGAAAGAGTCATATGAAGTGTTTCGCGACTACGCACTCGCTCATGGATACAAGCCAGGGCTGCAGATCGATCGCTATCCCAACAACGACGGCAACTACGAGCCTGGGAACATCCGTTTCGTAACGTGCAAAGAAAACAATCGAAATCGCCGCAACACTCCATTCCAGACTCTAGATGGAGAGACAAAGTGCCTTGCGGCGTGGGCGGACGATTCCCGATGCCGCGTATCCTACGACACACTGTGGGAGCGGCTCCGTTCAGGATGGCCGTTTCATGAGGCGTTGACGCGACCTCCGACGCCACGGGGTAGCCAGCGACGTACGATTCGTGACGAAGTGAGGACCGCAGGATAGATAGTACATGGATGTCACTGACGCTCCAGCGCGCGACAGTGCTTCCGGAAGGTTGGTAGAACTCGGAGACGGCAAGCTATGGCTCGTCCCCCCTGCTCCGGAATGCCCTAGAACCGCGACGATTCAAACAAAGCTGTTCGACCTGTTGACCATCATCGATACGGTCAACGAAGGGCATGTTCAAGGTGCCGGCAAGCATCATGGCGTTGCCGATCTCGTCACCACGGAGGATGCAATCGAACTGGCAATCGGCGGTTTGAAAGAGAACTACGAGTTGAACGAGGAAGACATCATCGCGCGATGCCTACTCGACTCACAGTCACTCACTCGCGTCATATCGTCAATGTTCGACATCGCTGACATATTGGAGTATCGCCAACTTCGCAAAACAGGATTCAGGATCAGCCAGCCCAGGTACTTACAGCACTTGCGGTGGCGCGCGACGGGAGGCGGGGAGCCACCAACGACATTCGACAACTACATCCTGTGCGACCAGCTTGGTGACTACGAGGCGCGAATCCGCACTATCAACGAAAACCCGACTTACGAGAGAATCACCAGCGAGCTAATCAAACGAGCGAGGGCCGAGTGTCACATTATCTGATCTTCATTCCCGATGCCTTTGGTGCGAGCCAAGACAACCTGTCCAAGATCGGCCTGGGTGCGCTGAGTCGCAGCGGTGGTCCTGATTGGTTTGAATGCGATCGCAATCCGTCGGACACGCGTGGCATGTTCTGTACGTGGTTGACGGGGAATCCCGACGTAGATCCGGCTCTTGAGTACAACCCTGACAATCAGCGATGGGTGTTCAGCGAGGACGAAACATTCTGGCTTGGCATCCCTCTCGATCGCCCGCCAGTTCCGCGCGAACTAGCTCACCGCAATCCGATTGAAGGTCGCAACGTCGAGATGGCCGACGGCATGGAATGGCTCATTCCCCAGGATGAGCACCTGCCCATGACCTATGACCGAAACGAGTTTCGCCAATGGGTTGGGAAACCGAAGCCAGCTTATAAATCGATTGCCGATCGCTGCGAGGCGATCAGGGACGCGATGTTTGAAGCTTTGGGGATCAACCACTTGCATCGCTCAGAAGATCTTGATCCGCAGAACTTCAGTCCCACCACGCAGGTCTTTCCTGTGCACGACGGACTGGAGCTGCTGTGCGACATGATGGCACTCAACTACCGAGTGACCAACGAGATCGCCAACGAGCTGGGGCTCTTCGACAAACAGTCGATGATGCTCGCCCTGGCGACTGCTCTTGGCATTGAAGATATCCTGTCCGGACGGTGGGAGTCAGAGGACCAGTACGTGTCCTTCGACCTCGCATAGGAACATAGATCATGGCGAAGAACGCTGCCCAAATCGAACTGCTCGTTGCCCAGCAAGCTGCTGTCGCGAACCTACAGAAGTTTGCTCAGCAGTTTGACTCGATGATGAAACGAATGGAGGGAGCGACGCAGAAGTTCAATCGTCAAGGTAAAGCCGTCGGCTCAACCATTCGTAAGTGGGGAATGGAGATGGCCCGATCTCTGGCTGCTGGTGCGGGCATGGGATCGATGATGCAGGGACTGTCGACGATTCAGAACATGATCATGTCGAACATCCAACGGCAGCGGCAGATGCGGCGAGAGATCGCTGACCTCAACATCAGTGAAGCGAATGCGATGCGACGTGCGTTGAATGCTTTGGGTCGTGGTGCTGACCTGACACCGCAGGAGCTAGATGACCGGCTGGAGCGAGCATCCACAGAAACTGGTGTCTCGAAAAAGTCGCTAGCGTTGGCTGCGGAAACGACGCTGTCATCTCGTGGTGAACGAACGGCGGCAGAAGCTGTGGACGTGCTAACCAAAAGCGCACGACTTCGTCCCGACCTGGCTGACCAGCCTGCCGAGCTGGCTCAGCTTACTGAAGGTGCTTTTGCGGTCATCAAGGAGTTCAACGTGAGTGCCGACAAGGCACTCAGTGGTGTCTCGGGACTGTTTACGACCGCCCGCGTGACAGACATGGCGTCACTATCGCGCAACTTGCTGCCATCAATCATGAAGTCCCGCAGTTTTTCAACGTCTGAGACCGGAGAACGGGACGACTTTAACTTCCTTGCTGGGGTTGCCGCTCAGATCTCACAGCGCTCGGAGGATCCAACTGGTCGGCAAAGCGCAACCCAGATCGAAAAGTTCTTTGCGGACATGAAGCGAATCACGCTGGAACTTGGATTCAAGGGAACGAGCGAGCAACAGTTGAAGTTTGTCCAAGGCAATCTCGAAGCGCGTCGTCGCATGTTCGGAACGTTTGGATTTACACCGCAGCAGCTTGAAGACGAAAGAAGGCGAAGCGATCGACTCCCCAAGGGTGAGGCGCGCTCAGAAGTCAAAACAAAGGTAGCCGCTGCGGAACTGACGGTTCCAGGGTCCACTGGCGTGAGAAGCATGCAAGACTTGCGAAAACGCATCGGGAACCTGAGTGATAAGGACGTTGCCGAGCAGGAGCGGTTTCAAAGGCAGATCAACTCCAGTCGGTCGCAGCAACTAGCGACATTGAAGCGAGATTTGGACCGCGGCCGCGAAAGGCAAATGCGTGCACAACTGGACGAGGGCATTCGCGAGACGATCAATGAGAGCGTCACCAAGACCTTGCTGCAGAGCGGAATGTTCGGCGCTGAAGCGGATGTCAAGAAACTGATCAAGGATATCTTCCCCAAAAAAGGCACGGTCGTAGAGCAAATGCAGGCAGCGGTCGACGAGTTGAAAGCCAGAAGACAGAAACTTCTCGCTACACGTATGGTTGGTGGCTTCGGTCCTGGGGCTGCTGCGATGGAAGTCGAGGCCGCTCCAGAGGATGTTGCGAAGGCGCGAGCCCTTGCGATGGCAATTGAGCAGTTTGAACTTGCGCGAGACCGCCAGAGAACGCTGATGAAGCAGCGAAGGGAAGATCAACGAGAAGATCGCCTTCTTGATCCCAAGGAGCGACAAAAGGAACGGCAGCTCGCTGACCAAACCCTGCAATCATTCGGCGTTGCCCCAGGCATGAACATCGCGCCTGCTGGCGAAGCTCCGATGACCAAGCAGCAGGGCCAGCAGGTCGTCAACAAGCTGGGAGATGTCGCCGACGCCATCAACAAACAGGGGGACAAACCGCAGCGAGTTGTTCCCGACGGACCTCCCGTTCGCCAGGAACCAGCTGAACCAAAAGCCAAGAGACTACAAGCGAAGAACCAATGACAGTTACACACGGATCGCTGACGGTGAATGGAAAGAACGGGCTCGCTGTGGTGAAGCCACCGGAACTGCACGTCAAGAGAACGCACTTCCCCGGCCTGCGCGGCGACTCTGAAATCGTCCTTGGAACCGGCGGTGCACAGATCGATGTGCCGATGTGGATCTACAACAGCTACACCACTCGCGCGAAATTGCAAGACTTTGAGGACGAAATGCGGGGCCACGTTGGCACTAACGCAACTCTCACAGTGACGCTCGACAGCGAGACCGAGACATACACCGATTGCACGTTTGTGGGGTTCGAGCCGATGCCTCTCCCCGGCCAACAGCATGCATCACCATTGAAAGATCACGCTGGCACCGTGGATGGTGGTTGGTTCATCAACGGAATGTTGCACTTCTATCAGGTGACAGGATAAATGCCCTCGCGAGACGCAGCCACAACGACCGTATTGATCGATGGAGTTGCCAGCGGATTCTGGCAACTGCTGAGTGTTGGCCGAACCGTTGGAGAGAAGACCAATTACGCAACGATTGAGCTGAGCATACCAGCAGCAGGCCAGCGACCAGTTGCACTTCAGGAAACCAGTCTCCAATCGTTGTTCAAAAACAAGCTTGTCGAGGTGCACATCTCCACCGTTAACGGGGTGAAGAAGGTTCATCACGGACGGATCTCTGCCGGATCGATCGAGCTGAGTGGCGTGGAGGACGCGATCATTGCGACTTCGCGACTCGATCATCACATGTTCGGCAAGCCATTATCGACCATTATCGCCAATCGCGCGTTGAGTGATCACTCGGGATCGCCGCCGAGCCAATGGACTACACACGAGATCCACTCCGACCTTGTGTTCAACCCTCTTCTCGACGGAAAGATCACACCAAACAAGCTTGCCAGTGCTCCGTTGATCTTTGCCTTCGTCGACCCCAAGTCGCTATCCCCATTTCAGCTTGCAATCGACACAGCTGTTGCGGCGGACGCAATTCCATCCGTCGCCGCGACGGTGCACTTCTGGAACTTGCGCGATGTCGTCAACTACCTCTGCAGGTTTGCCAACTCATCACAGCAGTACGTCCTTAATCCGGACACCGCAAGCTTCAACGTTCTGTCAAACGATCGGAGCTTGGTACGAAACATCGTGATCGAGCAAGGCACTCGATTGCCCGAAGCACTCAGCGAGGTTCTTGGACCCTACGGCTACGATTGGAAGGTAGAGTACCCCAATCTTGGCAAGGGCAAGATCACCATCTTCGAGCGAGGAACTGGGGCCGTCTCGTGGCTGACGCTGCAGGAAGTTGGTTTATTGGTGAACCCGACAGTGGACCAAGCGGCGCGTGCCAGCGTGAACTACGACGTTAGCGATCAAGCCGTAAATCAGGTCACGGTGCTGGGCGATCATGTAGAGATCGAGGCAACGGTTGAGCTTGTGCCTGGATGGGATGAGTCACTCGATGGGAGTGACCCACTGACGCTGCGCAAGTCGCACGAGGACTGGGAGGATCTGGGGTTGCATCGCGTGTGGCGTGACTGGGTGCTGAACGAGTCAGGCGACTACACGGGAATTCGCGCTGGCTTGGATAAGTCCTTCGACTTCCAGGGACTTGTGCGATCAGTATTGGTTGCCAACGGCTTCCCAGCATCGTCTGCTGTCGAGTATCAGCACCGCCGAAAGTTCTTGCCGACGATCACGACCGACGATAGCGGAACGCCAAGAGGCAAGGTCCAGGGCATCGAGATCGAGTGGAGCACTGACGGCGGCCAAAACTGGGGATCGATCTTCGGTTGGAAGCGAACGCTTGTTGGTGGTGAAACAAAGAAGATGCCAGGACTTCCTGATGCCAGTCGTGTTCAGGTTCTGCAGAACGAGTGCGGTATCCGGATCGGCAACGAGTCAAAGCCACCGACGGCGGGGAACTACATCAACCTCGGCGTTGGCACCGTGAAGTTTCGCGTGACTGCACGCATCAAGTGTGACACTAAGGTCGTTGCCTACGATGACCTTGGTGTCAGCAAGTCATTGCTGGTTGATGGCAAGCACATGGTGGTCGACATGGCCAAGCGTTACAAGCTTCGCCTTCTCGATCGCAACTCGCTGTTCTGGGACTCCTCGTCAAGCCCAACGTTGCATGAGCGGAACGATGCTCCGGCCGCGCTGAACATGGCCAAGGACATCCTGGGCAAGTGGAGCAAGTCAACGATCGACGGAAAGATCGTCCTTGAAGGACTCGACAGTGACGCTGACTTTTTCCTCGGCAAGCCGATATCCGACATTCGCCCGAGGAACATCAACTTCACTTCAACGCACCCAACGGCCGGAACACCTCGATACCCAATGGTCGTGGCGATCGCATATGACGTGCTGAGGCAAGAGATAACGTTGGATCTTGATGAGCCGACAAGCAGACAGGGAGCGTGATGGAATACGAACTCGAACGCACAGAACAGCTGCGGCCTGACATTCCTCACATCGCAGCTGGTGACCCCGAGACGATGGTCGTGCAGGTTGCGGCCAGCACAAAGCTCGATCCTGGCGAGAGCTGCTTGGCAGACACGGTGACGTGGACGGAAACGGCCAGTCCGACAAACGATGACGTGTGGACAGCAGACTCTACCAACCAAGTCACGATCTACGATCCGCATCACCTCAACTTCCTCTTGCCGACCGAGCAAGTGGAAGTGCGTTTCTCCCAGGCTCGTCACCGGTATGAGGTTGTCGGATCGCAAGGGCTGCGACGCAAAGGAAAGATCAAGACGGGCGTCACGATCAGCCCTGGTGGATCTGGCGAAGTGTTGGTGTGGGTGCAAGGTGCTGCGACCAATCCGAATGTGTACATCACTGTCCAGCACTCATGGATTGACAACAACTACACCCTGAATGCTGGCGTTGAAGTGATCTTTGAGTACTTCCGCGACGAAGACGAATGGCACTTCACGGACTTCCACTGCTAAGAGGAAATGAATGAGTCGGCGTCGGAACAAGTGCTGCGCCGGAGTGACCTGTGTTGTTGCTCAGGACGAATACTCAAGCGACTCGATCGGTAGTTACTCCCAGCCGAGCGGCGCGCATTCGATCAGTGGTGGAACTCTGAACTGCACGACAGCAGGGACCATCGTTCACAACAACACCCATTCGGGAGATGCCCACGCGGTCCAGGGCGACATTTACATCGACAGTGACAGTGGAGGATTCGGTAGCGTCATCCTCAACTACACGGACGAAGACAACTATCACGAGGTGCGACTGACTCCAGGTTCGGGTGACTGTGCGACGTTTGCACTCTACGAAAAGGAGGGCGGCACGCTTACGGAGTTGGGCACTGGCTGGGAGCTGCAAGACTTCGTCAAGCAAGAGGTCTACACGATCCGCGGCTGCCACGATGGCGTGCATCTTACGGGCATGATTCTCGGTGAAGAGGGTGAGCCATGGATGGTCCGCCAGGAAGACGCGTCGCAGACGATGGGCACAGGAACCAAAGCTGGATTCCGAAATGCCTCAAGCAACAAAGTCGACAACTTCCTGTTTCACAAGATTGCAGCTGGGTGCATCTCGTGCGCTCTGAGCTGCGAGATGCACGCGGACGACTTCGATCGAGACGATGCCAGCGATCTTGGGTGCGAATGGACGAACCAAGCTGGCAGCGCGGAGATCGACGAAAACAAAGCCGCAATGACCGGCAACGACTGCATCATCCTCAGTGACATCTTCGATCGGCACATTCGTCTCGATGGCCAGATCATCGAAGGTATGTTGCGCGGCACCGAGGTCGGAGTACAGGTCCGGTTGATCGCCGGTTATCGCAACGACACAGACTACTGGTTTGTTGAAGTCGAGTACTTCTATGGCCACGCGACCCTCCAGATGTTCAAGATGACCGCTGGCGGGAAGGTTGCACAAACGACCCAAAAGACGATGTCGGGCCAACCGGGAGCAGGATATCGGATCACGCTTTGCGTAGAGCCGACTGGAGCGACGGTCACCGCAACGTACGCACAGACCGGAACGACGGTGTTAGATGCACCAGACAATGCTCCAGGGAACGCGAGCCTGAACACGGTGACTCTTACGACACCGATCCTTAACCTCGGAGAGGGGACGAAGGCAGGGTTCGGGTGCGGTCAAGGAAGCACGACCGTTGGTGCAGTTACGGTCGATGACTGGAAGGGATCTCGGACCCACCGCGACCGCGACCTGGCTGGGTGTGCCAAGTGCGGAGATGGCGATGACTGCAAGGCCTGCGAAGATGCTGTCCCCGCCTCACTCGTTCTCGACTTCATTGGGTTCAGTAGTTCACCGAATTCCTGCTGCACAAACAACAACGGATCCTATTCGCTATTGCACGTTGGTGGATTCGCTCCGGATTGCGTGTGGGAACACGAGCACTCAGCTGGAACCGTCCCGTGTGACTTCAGTGATCCGGATTCAACAGGAATCGTCCGTCTGACAATGTCGTACGACGAAGATGATGACGTGACGACAATGACCGTGCTGAAGGCAGTTGCCTACATCGCGAGCCAGCCTGAGTATGAGACCTGGATTAAAACATTCGTGGGGAAGGTTGAGTGCGAGGACATGGACGTGATCTTCCCTCAGCCTGAAGGCAACGCGACTACCTGTGACACACTCTTCACATACGTTCGAGCGAGGGACATCTAGTGCCTGACGTTTGGTTCTGTCCTCTCTGCGAACAAAAGTATCCTGCTGACATTGTCTTTCCGCTGCACTGCTCGTGTCGGGCAGTGATCGGTCATCGCGACGGCACGATCTTAGACTACGGAACGTATTGTCCAGCTCGAGGTGACGAGGTTATTCGCACGATCGCACCGCAGGACTGCGGGTGTGGCGCAACGAAGCCAGTGGAGGTGTTTCATTGCAGCCATCACGACTGCCAAACGACGGTAAGGAAGGTGCCGGCGTTCCGTCATCGAGCCCACCGAAACTGCGTGGAGTGCGTTACCAAAGGGGAGCACCAGAAAGTACGCGATATTGAGGAAACTTCCGAAAGCGGGTAATACTGATAAGCGAAGGGAGTTTCAGAAGGCTTTGTTCCGAAGGTGGTACTTTGAACGAACCAGTCAACTCCCTTCGTTGACGACAACGGGACCGGCGATTCGTCGGTAACCTGCGGCCAAACGGTTGGAAGTAGCTAGCCAACCTGAGCCCAAATCTCACTGGTCATTTGGGGACCGGCGGAATGCCGGTCCCTTTTTTATTTGACCGAAGCCCAGCGCAGCCACCTCACGCCTCACAACACATGATTTCTGGATGCTGCGCTGGCTCCATTGTGTTGTGGGGCATGCGCCTATGAGTTTCTTCAGCCGACTAAAAACGGAAGACACCGGACGAACCATCAAAGGTCGCCATGTCGTGCGGCTGCTCGCTGACTTCACGTACACGCACAGAAGCTCGTTTTCCATCGACGTCACCGTTCCGGCTGGGTTTGAGACTGATTATGCATCCATACCCTGGTGGGCCCGGCTTGTGTTCAGCCCAACTGGCGACCATCGGTTCGCAGCGGTTGTCCACGACTGGCTGTGCTCCAAGGAAGCCGAGTGCGACCGGGCAGTTGGAGATGCCATATTCCGTCAGGCGATGATCGATCTCGACGTGCCTCGGTGGCGGATCGGTTGGATCTACAGCGCCGTTCGTGCGTGGGGTTGGCTCAAGTACCACAAACGATAACGAAGGGAAGCTATGAACAATCAGCCACTGCCTCAGCAGCCATTGGACCCTGGTCTCATCAACCAGCCGCCCGACATCACGCCAAGCAAGCTCGTGGGCGTGTTGTCCTCGCGAAGGTTTTGGCTGGGCATAACCACCTCAGTCATTCTTCTGTTCGGCAAGGATCTGAACATCGAAATTGACCACGAGAACGCCAAATACGTGGCGGGCGTCATCGCCACGCTCATTTGGGGTGACACACAAAGGAAGATGTGATGGCAGACGTAATTCGTGACTTGTTGACAAAAGTGTTTGACGGAAGCCCGATGGGCACGATTGTGATCGCCGTGATTGCAGTCTTCTTTTTGCGAGGTAACGCAGGCGGTGGCATCGCCGACAGTCTGTTGGAAATGTTGGGTGGGCTGTTCAACCGCCAACGGCGAGTTGTCCCTGTGGCCGAGCCCATGCAGACATGCCAACAGAAGTGCGCGATGCTCACTCGTCTCGCGTCAAGCTTCGCGATGGACAACAAGCCGGCCTTGGCAAAGAAAACCCTGGACTTGATGTCTGAAGTCCACAAAGCCCACGGAGGCGACGATGGCAACAGTGATGACCACAACACACCAACAAGCTAACCCGCCACAGGGCAACGGGTGGATTCTGATCATCGGTGCTCTTTTGCTGTTCATGTTCATGGGTGGCGGCGATAAGAGCGACGAGAAGAAGAAGCCAGAGATCCCGACGGACGACTTGCTGGCTGTTCTGCTGGAAGAGCTGGCCGGCCAGCTGGAGGTGGATGGAGCGCCCGATACCAAGGAACGCCGATTCGAGTTCCTGGCGGACCTTGGTAAGTACGTTGCCCAGATGGCCGCGAGAGTGTTCCTCAAGCGAGCATTCACTGCCGAAGAGAAGTCCAAGATCAACGCACTCGGTGCGGAACTGGAGGCGCTCAACAACGATGCCAAGTCAAGGAAGCTCGACAGTGTAACGAGGGGTCGAGCGATCGGGGTAATACGTGATTTCGTCAAGCGACTGAGAAGTGAGTAATGCCAGACTTTACACAGCTGATGGGGTGGAAGGAAAACCGGCAAGGCGTTGAGGCGTGTGTCAACGATCCGGCCAACAAGCATCCCATCTTCAGCTTGGCGAACCACAAGATTCGCAATGAGAACCTTAAGGACACGCACCTCTGGCTTCCGCTTCTCTGGTGCAATCCAAACTACCGACGTGGAGCCCAAGGTATCGGCGACTGCGTTAGTTGGGGAGCTGAGCTTGCAGCCACCATCCTGACTGCCAAGATCTGCTACAAGCGACGAGCCAAAGGCCGGTTCATGGAGGCGGCGACCGAGCCGCTGTATGGCGGCGGCCGAGTTGAAGCCGAGGGCATCAGCTTTGGTGGTTGGTCTGACGGCAGCTACGGTGGTGCCCAGGCAAAGTTCATGCGTGACTGGGGAATCCTTTACCGCATGAACTACAGCGATAAGACTGGCAACCCAGATCACAACCTCGGTGAGTACTCCAGTCGCAAGGCAAAGAACTGGGGTGCATATGGCTGTGGCGGGAAGAACGATGGCGGCAAGCTGGACACCATTGCTCGCGACCACCCCGTCAAGACAACCAGCCTTTGCCGCGGATTCGACGACTGTGCGAGGTCGATCGCTGTCTCCAAGTGCCCGGTCACGATCGCCAGCAACTACGGCTGCTCGATGCGGCGCAACAACTACGGTGAGTGCCGCTGGAATCAACGCTGGCCGCACCAGATGGTTCTGATCGCTGTCCGCTTTGGAAGCCGTCCTGGCTGCCTCTGTGCCCAGAGCTGGGGACCTGAGGTGGCGAGCGGTCCCAGCGGTGACAAGTACACCGACAACCTCCCAGGACCGACGCCTAGAAACATCCTGGGCTTCACTTGGTGGATACCGGCAGACGACATCGATCGCATCTGCCGCGAGGAAGATACCTGGGCGATCGGCGACGTAGACGGATGGCGTCCGGATCGGTTCAAGTGGGATCGGCTTTGGGATTTCGCAAACGCACTCTGAGAGTCGATCTGTGAATAAGCAATTCTTTCGCAACGGTGACTACTGGGTGATTCGTGACGTGTTGGGGAACGAGCATGCTCGCTTTGAGACGAACACGGGAGTGGCACCAGAGGGCCCGATACCACCACAAGACGAGAAAGAAGGGAGTTAGTCATGCGATTGTTTCTTTTGTTGTGTTGCTGTGCTGTGGCCGGATGTGCTGGAGCACGAGCTAAGGAGGTCGATCCAAAGTTCCGCGCTCGTGTGCGGGTGAGGATCGCCCAGGACTTCCAAGACTTCGTTAGTTCGGGCGTAGATAACAAAAAGCCAGACAAGGTTCCGCGATCTCAGTGCAACGTGTGCAACGGATCCGGCACCGTCCTTTCTGGCGACGGCCTGCATCGAGTGAGCTGCAGCAACTGCTATGACGACGGCAGCAGCTTGCTCCCTCCGATACGAGAGATTCCAGTTGTTCGCAAGATGCCACCACCTGTTGAACCGAAGAAACCGGATCCGCCTGCAGCGCCGCCCAAAGAGGCGTCAGCCCCTGAAGGTGAAGCCGAAGTGCGGACGGGGCCACTGCGACGAGCTGGTCGGTTCTTTCGACGATTCCGAATCTTTAGGTGCAGACGATGAGTCCAACCGGACCACTCCGCGATGAAGACAAGATACAACTTGTCTCTATCGCCATCGTACTGACCATTGTCACGCTGGCAGTCCTTGGAGCAGCACTCTTTGGGGGATGACATGTTCGGCAGCAACACTCGACTGAAGGCGCCAGAGTACACGGTACGCGGCAACGCGAAGCATGCCGTGTTGTTTCACAACGACGAGCAAGTGATGGACTCTCCCGACATTGATTTCCTGGACGACCTGGCCGGGGCGTTGAATGCCCAGGCAGCATGCCGTCGAAGTTCTCAGCTGGCTCAAGACAGCAGCGTGATCGTCGACAGCCCCATAGGTGCCAAATGAAGTTCAGCTTCGACGAACGACGTTGGTCGACCAATCATCTAATCATTATTGTTCTGGTGGTGATCATCGGCACCCATGCGCCGTTTTACTACAACGCGGTGACGATCTTCCACAAGTTGAAAGAGTGGATCCTTGAACACTTCGGAAAGAAGAAGGACGACGCGTGATCGGTTCCGCTGGGTGGATGATTACTTGCGAGGTCTTGTTGTTGGTGGGGGCATCGGATTCCTAGTGGGGCAAATAACATGCTGGCTTACTCTCTTCTTGTTCTGGCTACTCTGGGGGTAGACGACCAGCAGCTGGTCCAGCATTCCGAAGTGGATGTGATTGAATTCAATCGATACTTCGACCAACAAGGGCGGCCGGTCTTCATGCAGATCATCTTCTGGGAATATCGATACGTTGGTGAGAAGCCTAATGGCCACAAAGGAATCTGGTACGAGTGGCAAGATGTGGTGATCGCATGG
>TARA_R100000808_G_scaffold24947_1_pt1 | contig 32186 bp, 31 predicted proteins | sample TARA_R100000808 | Tara Oceans TARA_R100000808 (sample SAMEA2622852) | marine metagenome | biome: marine biome (ENVO:00000447); feature: marine epipelagic mixed layer (ENVO:xxxxxxxxx); material: "saline water (ENVO:00002010), including plankton (ENVO:xxxxxxxx)" | depth 140 m | reverse complement strand
TAGAGACACTTCAGTCTACGTAGGAGTTCAAACTTTAGAGAACTCAGGGGTCGATCGTAGAGTAGATCAAATCTTAACTGAAGCAGGCATGGAATTCTGTTGTCCAGAAACTCATGCTCTGTGGACATAGGGGGATAACAATATGGGAATTCCACAATATGGTATGAATAAACATGGCGATCATATAGAAGAATGTAAGGATTTGCAAAGACAACTTGGGTTAACTGTTGTAAAAGCATCTAGCGGTGCTATTACTGCTACTGCAGCTGCAACTACTCAAGGAACTTTTGCACAACCTGCAAATTCTTGGTTAAAAGATCTGATTATAGTTCCTCAAAGCACACTAACTACTGGTAATAATGGAAGTGATGAGCTTGATTTTTGCTTAGGCACAGCCGCTGGAGGCGCTCAACTAATGACTCAAAAAGCAATATTAGATGGAGCTGACTTATCGTTAGCTGCTAATATTCCTTTATATGTACTTAGTAATGGGCAGTCTGTTGCAGCTAATGCTTCTTTAGGTAGTGGAGCAGCAACCTCTGAAGCGTCAGTTGTTGCAGGTTCCTTATATAGTGCAGCTGGTAGAACTGTTCACTTTGAATTTACACCGATTAATCAAGATCTTGCTGCAACTGGTGCAGCAACTGTAATCGCTGTATTTGTTCAATGTGACTCTTCTATCCATAACAGTTAGGAGATAATATGGCAAAAGTTAAAGTATCGGCTAAACATGTAGATGATCAAGAGATATCTTCAGTAACCGCTGTAGCTACTACAGGTGCTGATGTTACTGCAAAAGGTCTTGTAAAAGTCACTACAGCTTCTAGTGGTATATTATTACTTTCTGATGGCGAATGGAATGGACAGGAATGTTTGTTAATTATCGATTCAGGCAGTAATGATTTAACTATCAAGAATGCTGCAAATGATGCTGTGATCAAAGGATATTCAACTTGGGATGTTAGTGCTGAAAACATTGTTTTATGTAAATGGTTTTCTGACGGAACAACTGGATATTGGTATGGTTTAGCAGGAACAGTACACTAAAAATAATAATCCTGTCTCCTATTAGATTTCTCTTCTAGGGGGCAGGATGAATTAAGGAAAAATATGGCAGATTTTCAAACACAAATACAAGGAATGATTAATTTTACATTAGGTACAGAACCAGCTCCAACTCAGGCTGAAGTAAGCCAATGGTTGACAGATGGAGCAAAAGAAGTAATTGAAAGATTATCTGTAGGTAAACCTGAAGCATTAGCTAATTTTACAACTTCAACTACTATTTCAGATGCTAATGGGCATCCAGTTGAAAGTGGATTAATAATATCGGTTGTAAGAGCAGATGGAACATCAGCTAATAATTTAGAACCTTGCACAAGAATAACGTCTGATTTAAGATTTCGAGCTACAGATACTGAGAGTTTAAGTTATGCAAGTAAATTTAATCCAGTTTATCATGTATTAAATGCAAAACTTTTTGTATTACCTGAACCTAGTGATGGCACAGTAAATAAAGCTATAGTAACTACTGTCCCTTATCCTACTTTAGCTTATAATCACGATCTAATTGATAATTTTCCAGGCCAATACGAATACTTAGTTGTATTATATGCAGCTAAAAAATGCTTAGAGTCAATTATGGCTTATTATGCAGGAACAGAAGAAGATATAGAATTAGTACAAGCAATACAACCATCGCTTGTAACAATAGAACAAAATTATAATACAGCTTTTGGTTTAATGTCGCCACCTCCAGCACAGCAACCACAAGCTCCACAACAGGGGTAATTATGAAAATAAAAGAAATTATGGAGAGAGCAGGTATAAATAGTACAGGTAGAGCTATAGCATTTATAAAAGATGCTTTAGCTGAAATGAATTCTTTAACAGAAATTAATATTAGAAGAGAAAGATTTGATATTACTAAAGATAAAAGATTTTATGATTTACCTAATGAATTAGTAAAGGTAATAGATATTAGATGTAAGCATCATGATAATACTGATGATACATATAAAAGTATACCTAGAATGATTCCAGAACCTATAATAGAGGATACAGATGGCGTCTAAAAAATTTGCATACAAAAATAAAGGTAACCAAATAGCCATATTAGAACAATCACCTTCAGGAGGAGGTGGTAGATTAGCAGTAGCTCATTGCACTGTTGGGAATCATAATAATAAAGCTGATTGCGAAGCAGCTGGAGGTACATGGATACCAGGTTCTAGCAGTAGCATAGAAAATTATGGTAAATATGTAAGTCCTATAGAAGATATTGCAGATGGCTTAGAGATAGAATATACATATGTTCTTAATTATAAAATAAATAGAACAGATACAAAACATACAGATTTAGCAAAATATAGAGCTTCTAGTAGTGGAAATTTACAACTTAAAGGACCTGACGTTCGCAATTACGATACTACTATGGATGCAGGAAATTATATAGTATTATCTAATGCTGGAAGGTTTAATGGATTGCATAAGATTGATTCTTTTGCAAATAGTGGTGGTACAGGTGATATAATTGTTTTAGATACATCATATTCAGGCGATAATGCATCATGGACAGATTTTGAGGAAACAGTTACAATGCATTATGATGTCTCAGCAATGATAGATGAATCATTTGAATTAGATGTGTCTCATCAACAAGCATCTGCTATAGTTTATTTTATTAAAGCCAAAATGATGGAAGATATGGGAGAAATGGAAAGAAGAGAGTATTTTTTAAGAGAATTTAGAAGAGCTGTAGAAAAAGCAGCAAGTGATAGAAAATATGGAACTTATAGATCAATAGGTTTCGGAATGACAAGATAAGGAGAATGAATGAGTAAAGCTGAAGGATTACAGAAATACACTATACAAGAAGCTCAAAATGCTAGTTTGGGGCAAGCAGGGTGTGTATTTGTTGACACTAATACAGCTGTAGTAGCACCTGCAGGTAGTGTATTTGTAGCTATAACATTTTTAGCAGATACAACATTAGATGCATCAGGAGGTCTAATAGCAGAAGATTCTGACAGATGGGCTAATACTGAAGCAGCTGCAACAGGTGGTGGCACAGGAGGGACTCAAATAGACGCTAGCAATACTTTCCCTAAAGGTATTACTATCTATGGCCGTTGGACTGAAATTGATTTAAATAGTGCAGGAACGCTAATAGCATATATAGGATAATTATGCCAAATTTAGGATTAGCAAATAATATAACTTCAAAACCAGAACATAGACAATTAATGCCTTCATATGAAGAACTTTTTGGTTCTGGGACTGGAGGTTTTGGGACTACTAATGCAACTCTTTTAAATGCAAGTAAAAGAATGAGAGTAGAAGCTACATCGGCTGACGGTTATGCTAGTAAGACCCTTAGTGTTACTCCTGGCGTTACTTATACTTTTAGTATTCAGTTTTATCATGTAGGTGGATCTACACAAACAGGAGGTGTCTTACAATTAGGCAATACTGATGGAGGAGTAGATTTGATTGATGAAGGTTTCGCAGGATCTACTAGCACTCATACCGCTAATGTTATACCTACTAGCTCAAGTATTTATTTAAGATTAGTAACATCTACAAGTGGTAAATCTTGTTATTGGGATAATGTATCATTAGAGGAAACAACGGTATATTAATGAGAGTATTAACCCCATTAGCACATACAGCTTTAGAGTCTGGACAAACAGGAAAAATAATGGTTATGTTCAGAGGTACTGATCTTTTAACATCTCATGTAGATGGATTCAATGGAGTAGGAACAAGAGTATATCAAGAGCATATAGCTGGTCGGGAATGTGGAAGGAACACATCTGCAGATAATACTACAGGCACCTTTTTTTATCCTGAAGTAGATTTTTTTTACTCAGTACTCAGTTTAAGTCGTGATAGTTTAGTAAGTGCTGCACCACCAGTTTCGCTAGCCATGGGAACATGGATAACAGCAAAAGCTTGGGAGCCTTATGATGGGGCTGCAAAAGCAAGTAGTCACTTTTCTCGTTATTCTGCTCAAGGAGTAACTCCAGGCTATTATCCTGATTATTTATCCCATTTAAGTGGACAGGTTAGTTTTTTGGAAGTAGCTCATGGTGACCATATTTTTGGGAAGTTTTCAAGAATAGCAATAGAAAAAAGTCATTCGGGAGCAGGTGACTATAGTATAGCAATAATAGAAAAAGGATATAAATAATGACAGATACACATAAAGGAATAAGAGAGTTTTCGGCTGAAGAGCTATCAGGAATAGCATTAGGTCAAAATGGATTTATAATGGTAAATAATGGAACAGTAACAGCGGGAAGTGGCGTAGCTGCAGATGTAAAATATTTTGTTGCTTTAAAAATAGTAGATGCAGATGCAGAAGTAGAAGCAAGATCTATTACGCCAGGAGAAGATTTATCATTAGGTGGAACAGGCGCTGGTTCTTATACTGGCTCAAATCCCGTTACATTAGTAAATGGGGATGTTGTATATGGAGCTTTTGATCTGGTTAAGTCGCATAACGCTACTAGTTATATAATGGCTTATATAGGCAAATAATTTAATAATAAAAACAAAGGAGTCAGAAATGGCAAAAAGGAAAAAAGGTTATAGTAGCAGTGGAAAAAGTGGTGGTAGGCCTGCTATTCTATCTTTATCAAGAACAAAAAAAGCAGGTGTTAGAGCAAAAACATATGGAGCACCAGTTAAGGGAAAGGCTAATCCTAGAAGAAAGATGAAATCTAATATCAATAAGAAGAAAGCTTACGGAACAAAAGGATCAGGAAAATAGCAAAAAGTCCTTAAAAGGCACAACAATAATAAATTGGAGGCTATATGCCTAAAATTGATAAAGGGGTTGTTAAAAGAGTTATTGTTACTCCAGATAAACATTTCCCCTTGCACGATCAAAAAGCTATTAATTGTTTAAAACAAACAATAGAAATAGTAAAACCAGATGCTTATATAGATTTGGGAGATGTTGGAGAATGGAATGCTTTTTCAGCATGGAAGTTTAAAAGGAAAAAAGCTCCGCCTTTAGAGTATTTAATAGAGAGCTTTGATAAAGATGTAAAAGATGTTAATAAAGGGATGGATATGATAGATGAATCCCTTGATAAGGCAAATTGCAAGGAAAGGTATATAACAGAGGGAAATCATGATAATTGGCTTAATTATGCGGTTGACAAATATCCTTACATACCTCAATACAAGTTTGCTAATGCCGTTAATTTGTCTGATAGAGGATATAAGTATTATCCTTTTGGCAAGCATCTTAAAATAGGTAAATTATATTTTTATCACGGTCATCAGTTTGGTGGTCAATATCATGCGGCAAATCATTTAAGAAAAATGGGTTGCAATATAATGTATGGCCACTGGCATGATCTACAACAGCATTCTATGACTCATATGGATGGACCAAAATCTGCATGGAGTATAGGATGTTTAAAGGATATGAGTCCAAAGTCAAATGATTGGCTAGATCATAGAAATATAAATTGGTCTCATGCTTTTGCAATAGTTGATTTTTATAAGGGCGGTTTATTTACTGTTCATATAATACAAATGATAAATGGTCGAACTAGTTTATGGGGAGAATTAATTGAGGGTTAGGAATGGATTGGTTACAAATATTAGAGCAATATGGCGTTCCCCTTGTAGTAGCAGCGGCATTTTGGTGGTTTATACAAAAGCAAAATAAGTTTATACAGGACGAACTACAAAAAGAGTTAAGAGAATCCTTTACTAGGGTTGAAGGTATAATCATAAAGCTGATAGATCAACAAAAGAAAATGCAACTAGAGCAAAAAGGATTAGAGAATAGTTATAAAACATTAGTTGAGGTTATAGCTTCTCTAAGTGGTAATGGCTTGAAAGATAAATTTTTAAGAATGCAGGAAAGAAATGAAAACAAAAAGTACTAAAAGAGTTGATGAATATAGGACAGATGTTACTCTGCATTTAATAAGAATAGGTGGAGATATAGAGCATATTAAAGAAGATATGTCTGAAGTAAAAGAGCAGTTAACTAAAATAAATGGTAGAGTTAGAGAAACAGAAAGTTCTATAACAGCTATTAAAGCTATAGGCTCTACTATAACTGTTGTAATAGGTGTTATATTGACTTGGCTTGGTATTGATAAGGGGTAATTATGGGTATATACGATAAAATATTAAATAAAATTTCTTTTGATCCTACTAATGATAAAGTGGTAGAGATAGATGAAAATAATCCTAAGCACTCTGGAAATTATCTCGAACAGATTAGTAATAAAAATGAACAGGCATTAAATTCTTTAGAAGACTCAAATGATGTTCCTTTTTTGGAAAGTTTAAATTTATTCTCTGAAAGTATTGATAATAATCAAGATGGGATACCTGATGTAATTACAAATTTCCCATATAATTTAAAAAGAAAGGCGTATCAAACTGGATCAAGTATAGCTTCAGCAATTCTTCCTACATTAGATGTAAAAGGTGGACCTATTGATGATTTTGCTTATAATATATTATCTTTAGGCTGGGAAAAAAATAGAAGCTGGGAGGATGTATCAAATCAATGGTTAATATATTCCTCAGGAGAAACTCCGTCACATATAATTACTGATAGCCACTATAAAGGATTTACTCCTATAATGACACATCAAGCATCGAGTAATTTCGATTTTGCAGGATATACGGAAGAAAATCAAAGATTTACTAAAAATGGTAGAGATGTAGATATATTATCTATATATTTACAAAGGTCTGAAAATATACTAGAACCTTCTCAATATCATCCTTCAGATGACTTTGATGTAAAATCTTTGCATAAAATACATAAAGATCTAAGTATGCATCCTAGTCTTGAACATAATAAGGGAAATATAACTTATTATTCTATAGATGAATTTAGTGAATTTGGTGGATTTAAACCACATATGAGAGATGAGGATTTTGTAAATACAATAATTGAAGGTTCAGGAAATTATTTAGCTTTTGCAAATAATTCAGAAGAAGTTTTTGAAGATATGAGCTATGCAGACTTTCAAAATTATTTATTAAATGAAAGTGATAAGTTGTTTATAGATCCATCAATAAAATTAAGTCAGAAAGAGCAATGGTTAAAAGAAAAAGAAATAAATCATAAATCAAAGATAATAGAATTAGGAGAAAATCTAGCAAATTATCATAGAAGTTTATTTTTACTTGATGAACATAAAACTGGTGATCGTTATAATAATACTAGAGCAAATCTTGTAAAACTTTTACAAACTGGAGAGCCTTTAATTATTGGATCTGAAAATATAGCAGGTGATTCACTGTATGGGAATCTTAATTCAGAGAGTCACATTACTGATGCAGATATTCCTAAACAAAGCATTGCTTTATATAATACTTCTGTCGATATTGGAGGGTTTACTCAGATATTAAGTAAAGATGAGAATGGATATTATTTTGCTATATATGATTCTTATGATTTTGATCCCACAGGTTCAGGTGCATTTCAAGATTCAAAAGAAGTAAATAATTTTTATGATATGGGAGTTCATATAGTAAATACAATAGGAAAACCTATACCTATTTATGATAGGTATTATTTAGAAGAAGGCGAATTAGATGGACTTTTAGAATTTTATAGTTTAAGTTCTGATGGTTCTGAGATTGCTCCAAAAGAAGAACCTACAAATAGTATTAATAACTCTGGAGGATTTGATATAAATAAAGATGACGAGATGATCAATGAGGTGTTAAAAGGATATTAATATGATACAAGGTTTGATAGTAAAGTTTTTATTAGGTAAAATAATGGAAGCAATTGAAAAAGCAGATGATAAAAGAATTGCAAGAAAACATCATAGAGAGATTAAAGAATTAAAGAAAGAAGTGAAAAGTTTGAAAAAAGATTCTCATCCTGTGGCAGATTGGGTTTGTTTAGAATGTGGCTGTAAAGCCAAAAGAAAGGAAACGCCTAGAATGAGAAGAAAAAAAAGAAGACAAAAAAGAAAAGGAGATAGCAAATGAGTGAATGGATAGCGAGTAATTGGGAATGGTGCTTATTAGGTTTTATGATTTTAGAAAAAGTTATAAAAATTAGCCCTTCTAAAAAAGACGATATACTTTTAGATTCAATTATTAAGCCAATATTTGAAATGTTGAAGCCTAAAGATAAAAAATAATGACTTTAGTAGGTTATATAACAATACCTAAAAACTTTTGGGAGAGGTCGTTCTCATCACCTCCTTCACATACTGACATAGTTAATGATACATCAATGACACTCGTATACACCTCTCCCAAAGAAATTGAGGAAGATAATGCCTAAAGACGCTATTATAGTAAATGGATTTGCAGGCGGTATTAATATTGATTCTGATTTAACAGATATTATAACTGTTGGAGAAGGGAAGGATGAGGTTGTAGAATGTAAGAATATGCTTCTTGATATGAGAGGAAAGATTACAGCTGAACATCCTCAAATTATATCGCTTACAGGTGCTGTAGGTGCTACTTGCACGGAAACAGCTGCTTGGACAGATGGTACATATAATGTTCCTTTTCTACAACATTCAACAAGTGGTAGTGGAACTGGAATGAAAATTATATGCACTGTATCGAGCAATAATGTAGGCGCTAATTTTAAAATTGTTGATGGTGGAACAGGACATGCAGTAAATGATGATGTTGTATTTCAGAATCCTAGTGGTGCTAATAGTAATACAAAAACATTTAGAGTGAATTCTATATATATGAATGACTCATACTCTGGAAATGGGCAATTAGGAGTCGTGAATCCAGCATTAGGTTTATCTATTAATGCTTCTGCTGATGCTACTGCAGAAAGAATTTTATATTATGACGATATATTATATCAAAATGTAGGTATTTATAAAATTGGAGATGACGTAAATTGGTCAGCTAATGGAGATTATCATTCAATTTCTCCAAATAGAGGAGCTTTTAATAAGACTTCTACTGTCTTACTAAATGGAACCTCTCAAACATTAGAAATGGATGCTGAAGTAGATGGATTTGATTTTAGTATAGAGCCTTCTACACTTGATGTGGAGGCTATTCTGTTTTTGGGTGCTAATGCTTCTATTAACGGTAGAAATAAAAAAGGAATATTATTTGGTTCAGAATTTAGAGATGGGTCAGCAGCATTAGGCTCTACTGCCTTTAATTGCGGAGCCTCTAGATTTATATCTTCTGTTCGAGATAATAATCAATCTGGAAGCGGAAGACTTGGACAACATGTAGATTATTGGTTTGAAAATACTACAGTAACTACTGATGAACATATGCAACCTATTACAGATGTTTGGATAAAGGATTATGGTGCTCATATATTTGGAGTAAAAAAAGACCATGTAGATACTACTAGTCCTAGTTTAATTGATTTAGCTCCTGAAATAACTGGTGGAACACATATTGAGGCTATAGATGGAACTGGTACTGGAGCTACTACTGAGTTATCTGAAGCCAATGTACAAGATTTAGACTTTTTTGTATGGACTAATGTTGGTGATACTAAATATTGCTCAGTAGATTCTGCTGGTCAAAATGCTGCCACTGCTATAGCGGATGTAGCCTCTGATCAACAGAACGATTTACTTGGATTAGTTTTTAAAGTAGGCAATTTTGAAACAACAAACGCAGGAACTGTTGAAAATGGAGGATATGGTAATTACGCAAATATAACAGATTCAGATATGTCAAGAGTACCTGCTTGGGAAGGTCAATCTATAAATATAGAGCTTTATGTGACAGATATGAGTCATTTAGAGAATATTTTTATTATTGCTGATATTGAAGAAGGTGATTTAAATATAAATAATTATGATGGTTCAAGTAATGATGATAATATGAAACAATGGGTAATAACACCTGCTATGATTACAGAAGCTGGAGCAGACAAGGGATTTGCTCGTATAGTTCTTACTTGGGAAAGTGCTACTCATACGGGAGCAAATTATGTTGCTTCTAATACTAGAAATTGGATTTTTATACCTAGAATTGATCATAATATAGATATGAGAGAAAAAGAGACAGTTAGACTTAGAGAGTTTAGTTTTTCTAGACCTGCTACTTTTGGATGGGATCAAAGATATTTTAAATTTTATTCTACTAGAATATCTAATGGTATTGAATCTATACCTTATGAATACGGAAGTACTTACGGAAATTCTATATATTCTGGTGTTAATTATCAGCATGAGGTTGTTGTTAAGAAAAGTTCATCAGATGATCCATTTTATGGCAAATTATATTATACAGAAACAGATAGTTCTGGACATGGACTTGGTAGTAAATATTTAATTGGAGAATATGACTATTCGAAAGGTTTTAAAAAGGCAGGAGCTGCTGAATTTACCCCTTGGGGAACTGGATCAGGGGGAACTGAATTAAATTTAGTTTCAGCAGTATTTGATGATCCTCCTGTAATATCTACATATGAACTTGAATCAGGTTATCCTTATGGAGTAGAAACTATTAATGCTCTTTGGAATACTGCAGCTGTAGTAGGAAGGCAAGCTTATATAGGAAATGTTGCTGCAGATAAAGCCTCTATTGCATTTTTAGGTAAGGACAATAGTGCAACTTACAGTAGTGCTAGATACTCTGTACAAGTTGTAGATAATGGAGGTAGCGATGATTATATTTTATTTCATGATGATTTTACATCTACTACATTAGGTGATTATAATTATTATTTTACTGGCTATCAAAGAACACCAGCTGGCATAGTAAGATGTGATATGTCGGAGCAGGGTTTTGAAGTTGGTCAAATAATTAGTTTATCAGGATTTGCTGAAGATGAAAATAATGGATACTTTAAAATTACTGGTATCGGAAGTTCTGGAAAAAGAGGCACAGAAGCTGGAGGAGGCTTATCATCATGGAGTATTGTAGCTGGTGCTGGTAATGCAGGTGCTGAAAAAGGTGAAATTGTAATGGAAGATGTGAGAGGAAAAAGTATAACATTCGTTGTTAATACTACATTAGCTGCATCTACAAATGGAAAGCCTCATGTGGATGGATCTGGTAGAATATGTATTAGTTTGGATGGAACTGTAGATCAACAAACAAGAGAGCAGCGTGTTCGTGAAGCAATAAATACACAGAGAACTGATGCAATAGCTGCTGGAAGTGAGGATTATGTTGATGTTACGGCTACTGATGGTGGTGGTCTTACAGTAGATAGCACTACTAGGCAGGTTACGTTAATAACAGCTAATGGTACTGGCGCAGCTAGTGAATATGTTGGAGGTACTCATGTAATGACTGCTCAAAACAAGATGACAAAAGGATTTTATGATAATGGAAGCCAAGGTAATTGTTGGTATTTTAATGGAGATACGATGAATGGTGGTGGTTTTAGTATTTCAACTGCAGGTAATGCAAATGGACTTCTTCTTAGTAAGGATTGCACAGGTGGTGCAGGAAAATTTGGAAATTATTCAAATAATAGAATTTCGGTTCAAAAACTTAATGGTGATAGTGCAGGATTAGCAAATGAAAATGTAACCAGTACTAGTAGAAGAATAGAAATAATTGGATTTGATAGCACTAAAGATGATGCTACTACATATTATAATGATTCTCTCATATTAAAGTCAGCTTCTGGTAAAGCTGCTGGATTTCCTGATAATTTATTTATTGACTTAGAATTAGGTGGTGATAAGATTATTCATTTAGTAACATCAGCTGATAGATTATTTGTTTTCACTGAAAGAAAATTAGTTATTGTTAATGTAGCAGGAGATATTGAGTTTTTAGAAGCTACTATGGATCATATGGGAATAGCTAGTGCAAAACAAGTTTGCAAGGTAGGTGAAGGCGTTGCATTCATTAATAATGCAGGGGTTTATTTCTTTGATGGGGAACAATTACAATCTTTAAAAGATTTAAGAGTTCAATCATTAGGAGTAGATCCTGAAAATTGTGCTATTGGATATGACGCAAATAGGAGTATATTATATGTATGGATAAGTGCTACAAAAGTCTATTTTTATAGCTTTGTAACACAATCTTGGGTTGGAAGAGTTGAACCTCCATCTCCATTTAATGTTGAACCTGATACCAATGTGGTGAATGGTAAGAATGGATTTTCTTTCTTTGAGCAAGCAGGAAAGTATTATGCGTTAGGATTTACTAATTCTGAAGCTAACTGTCAATCTAATGCTGTTCATTTAGAAACAGGTAAAATCAGTTTAGGGAATATTGCTCAAAATAAAAAGTTTTATAAAGTAAATATAACACTCACTAATGGTAAAGCTAATAATATGAGGTTATATTGGAGAACAAATGAAACTCTAACAACATATTGGGATGATTTAGTTGACGTAGATAGCGGTTCAGATAATGGTATTTGGTTGCCTAATGGTGATGGTTTAAATGAACTTAAATTATCAGGAGCTAGAGGAAAATGGATACAATTAAAATTAATGTCAAAAACAACAACAGCTTCACCAGGGGGTGGTTTGCCTCATGATGATGGCAATGCTCCTTTAGATATGTCTATAGGAGATATTTCAATAATATTTAGAGGGAGAATAATAAAATGAGAAGTAAACAAGAAAGAAAAGATTTGCATGTTAATGCAAAGAGAGTTGGTATTAGGTCTAATAAAGCTACAGTTGAAAGTCGGAGACCAAATGTGACTCAAATAATTAAAGACCACATGAGTGGTAAATTTTTTCAAAAAACTAATGTAGAAGGGACATCCCTTTATACTGAAGTTAAAACTACAAAGGATTAATCATGGCTTCTACTACCAGTACATCAAGCACATATTATAGAGCTGCTGCAAGAGATACAGCAAGAGAAGATAAACAATTTAAATTAGACGAAGCTAGACGAAAGAAAGCCTCAGCAGCTATAATGGCTGTAGTTAGTATGAGTGGCGAAGTAGCTAAAACTAAAAAAGCAGAAACTGAATTAACTGAATTTGCTAGCGATATGGGATGGGGTTTTGATAAAGAAACTAGCATGTATTTTAAAACAGGTGTAAATGATCAAAATAATCCTTATGTAGCAAGTATTTCTATGTCTCAAATGGCTGCTTATAAAAAAGCAGGACCTAGTGTTCACGGTGAAGGCGGCTCAGGTATAGATGACTTTATATTTGATGATTCAACTGGTATGCCTTATTCACAATTCAGTGATATGCATGATATGAAATCTCTTGAAAGATTATATGCTGTAGATAGTTCTCAATTTAACGAGTTTAATAGTTCAGGAGAGCTTATAACAGATAGAAGTAAAATGAAGGGTTTTGCTAAGCATATAGATCCTAAAACAGGTAAATTTGATACTTCCGCAATAACTACCGACTATCATTATGGAATAAAGGGTACTCCTTATGTAGATGAAAAGACTGGGATGCATGAACCAGGTACATATTGGGGAGTTGAATTCGATGAAAGTGGGAAAAGCACTGTACTTGGTGATCATGCAAAGCAGTTTGGAGAATATACTGTAGATAAAAAGACTGGGGCGAGAGATTATACAACAGAAGATAGTTATTTAACAACTGTTGGAGGTGAAAAAGCTTGGGTGACTGCTAGTGAATTATATGAGCTAGAAAGTGGTCTTTTTGGCTCTAGATCTGAAGTTGAGCAAAGACTTATAGATACTTCAAAAGAACATGCTCAAAAACATGGAAGAAAAGGTGCTTGGGATGATAAAACAAATCCAGTTTATTTTGATGTTAAAACTGGTATAAGAAGATTTCAAACAGGTCAAACAGGCTTTGGGACAGCTGGTCAAATATTAAGTGGCGTAGGTTCTGCCGCAATGATGGCTGGAATGGCTATACCTGGTATTGGATGGGCAGCAGCAGCTTTAATGGCTGTAGATTGGATTGCTGGAGCAAATAAGGCAGCTAAAAAGTATAAAAAAGAAGCAAAAATGTTAGGTGGCGCAGGTTCTGGAGCAAGAGGTGGTAGAATGGGACAGCAAATAGGAGAAACTTATGATAAAGCTGGAGTTCAAACTCAGAAAGATTTAAAAGCCTTAAGAGGTGACTATGCTCAGAAAGTAAAGCATATGTCAAGTGAATTTGGCACTGCTGCTGGTGATTTAAGCCAACAAATAGGAGCGGCTCAAAAGAAAACAAGAGGTTTATATAGTGGCAGCGTTGAAACTATGAAAGAAACTGCCATGAAAAGATTACAAGACAGTTTCTCAAAAGGAGAAGAAGGATTGGAATTTGCATTTGGAAATGCTTATGATAAATACACAAGAGATTTAAGTAACCAAATGGCATCTAGACAAACAGAATTAGAAGACATGTATGATCAATGGAAATATGCAAGAGATCATTCTAGTACATGGGACAATTTATTTTAAGGGGCAATTATGGCAGAATTATCGGATATATTACTTTTTTTATCACAACAAATTAGAGATACTAGAGAAGAAAAACAAGATGAGGCAGATAGAATGTTGGCTATGCTTCAAATGGATTTAAATGCGCAATCCAAAGTACTTGGAAGCCAATTAAGTCACGAACAAAGAAAAGAATTTGAGTTGCAAGAAACTTTTAATCAGAAAAATCAAGAATTCGCTAATATTACTGGAGTATTAAATTCTTTAGATGATTATGACGCTTCTAACTCTATACAATTATTAGATAATGTAAAATCTCCAATATTAGATACTTATGAAAGTGAGATAAATAATATTAAAACAAAAAATGCCAATTTAAGCTCTGCTATACAACAGATAGATAAAAAATTACAAGTAGTAAATAAGGTTAAGGAACATTTTACTGGAGAAGGTTTGACTTTCAAAGGTGGAATGAGCGATGAAAGATGGGATTATGGAGACTTTGGTTACGATGAAAAAAGCAAGACATGGGATGATGCTAAATTAAAATTAGCTTTAAATCTTAAGGCTGATGAGAAAATACCTGATTATATTGAGAATACTATAACGCAGGGAAGAGCTGGGATTGATACCACATTAGTTGAATTAAATCAAACATTAGATTCAGCTATACTAGAAGGTTTAAGGGTTAAGAAAGAAAATTATGCTACAAAAGATTTAGATGATCCATCTTTTAATACTGCTGAATATATAAACGATTTACATGTAGGAATAACAGCTATATTGGATCCTATAGTTGGAAGTATAGCTACTTCAAACCTTGCTCCTCTTAGGCGTCAAATAATGGAATTATCTGATTTAGAAGCAAGTTATGATTTGACAGACGAAGGTGCAATAGAATTTATACAAGGTGCAAGAGAAGATGTAGATGAACAGAAAATAAAACTAGCCCAAGGATTTACGGGATTACTTGGTGACGATAATAATGCTGTAAATTTAGCTTTTGCTAATAAATTAATATTAGGGGTTGAATCTTATTATAGCTCTATGATAGAAGGTGATGATTTAAGAAATGCAATACCTTTTATTGATGCTCTTGAAGAAATATACTTTTATCAAGTAGGGCATGAGAAAGGTATGACGACTTTCTTAAATAAAGTTCAACAAAATAATTTAGGTATGGATTACAAAGGATGGCCTGAAGATATTCAAAAAGAGTATAATAAAATAATAGGTGATTTTGGATCTTTCCAAGATATGGTTGTTGAATTTACTAAATGGGATTGGGACACTTATAAAGAAAGAATATCTACTTTAATGAGTGTAGGCGAAGATATTAAAGATGAGTCTATATTGTTCTTGAATCAAAAGATAGGTGAAAGAGATAAAGATATAGAGAAATTTGAAGATGAACAAAAAATAGAGTTAAAATTAAAACAATCTCAAAGTGCAAGCAGTCCTGTAATAGGGGACACAGATTATGAACATGGAATAGATTATAGTAAAGCACTTTATTACGATGTATTGAAAGAGGAACATGGAATAGATACTAATGCTGATGGAATAATTGATGCATTAGATATGAATAAAGATGGGATACCTGATCCTATTGTAAGTAATGCTCCTGAAAATGTAAAAGAAGATAGTCCTGCCTATGTTTATGCTCCTAAAAGTTCTCCTAATTATGAATTAACTGAAGATCAGCATATAGTTAATGATGATTATATATACGATAAGAATTCAAATTATGAACATGGAATACTAAGGGATTATGATGGTAAATTAGTGAGGGTAGTTACAGATCCTCGTGAAAAATTGTATTTTGAATATACAGGATCTAAAGAAGGTAATTTTAAAGTTAAATCTGGAAGTTCCATGGATACTCAAGATTGGGTTATCAATCAATACGACCAAGTAATTGATACATTATATGATATGCCTAATGATATGTGGGCTGCAGTAATACCTACTTTATCAGTAACTTACAATGCGCATCAAAAAAATGTAAAATCAGCTTCTTGGGGCGGAGTTGTAACGGGAGCAGGAGATATGCGCTATGGTTATTCAGTAAAATCCGATCCTCAAAAAATTAAGATAATATTAAATAGTATGTGGGATGGAACTGTTAAAAGAAATGAATATAATTACGGAATTGAAGGTGTTCATTTATCTTCTCATATTCAACTTGATGGTTATAATAAACCAATTAAAAGAGAGAATTGGTCTATATTTAATGCCATGGGAGGGGGCCATATGTTTCATGACAATAGTCCTTATTATGAAGCTTATTATGATGTTTTAAGATTAGAATGGAATAATTTAATTGATCAAGACGGCTCTGTTTGGTTTCCTAATTTTTGGAAAGAGTCTGAATTTGGAGAAACTGTAGGGGTGAATCCAGATCAACAATATGTGCAATTAATTAAAGATCATTATCCAGGTTCTTGGGATAAAATTAATAAAATTGCTGATGAAATTGCGAGTGATGTCCAGTATAGATATATCGATGGTATAATGAATTATAATGCAGGAGCTGCTGATAAAAAGTACACAATTTCTAATGGAGAAGTATATAGCTCTGGTGAATATGATTTCAATGAGAAAGATAAATACGATATTGTAAGGGCATTAGCGCAGCATTACGGTATAGATTTTTAAATAAGGATAAAATATGAGCGTTTATAGAGATTATGACGATTGGAAAAGAAAGCAAGATGCTTTAAGAGCTTTAGAAAATGAAGTAGAAGAGGACATAGAAGAGGGGGAGGAGCGTCCCACCTGGGATTCTTTAAATCAAGATTGGGCTACAGGCGAACCATTAAAATGGCAAAGAAGAAAAATGGGGCCTGGAGAAGAGGTTACAGGTAAGCCTAAAAGTTCAGCTTCTTATGGTTGGGCAGATAGCAACTTTCTTACAGATTTTTTAGGTAACGCTGTATGGGGATTTGGAGAGACTTTTATGGTTCCCACTGTTATAGATATTGCTTCTGAGGCTTCTGGAGGACCTGATATTAGCGCTGAATATTTTGGTTCTCAAGATTGGAAAGATGAGTCTTGGGCTGGTAGAATAGGATATGCTCTAGGTACTGGAGCAGGTATTCTTACAGGTATTGGTGCTGTAGGAAAGGGTTTAGGAGCGTTATCTAAAGGTGCGGGAGCAGGTGTAAAACTTGCTACTAAGCAAACTACTAAAAAACTTGCAGAAGAAGGTTTTGAGGCCATTTCAGAAGGAGCTGTAAGAGAGACTATAAAAACTACCAGAGAACTTCTTAAAAAAGGCACTAAATCTGAGATTAAGTCTTTAAAATGGTGGAATAAAGGTCCTTTAGGCATATTAAATCCACTAGCTTCAGCTAGAAGATCTTTAGTGCATAATCCATTAGCTAATCAAAATATTAATAAACAAGTGGCAGAAGAAGTAACTCAAAGTCTTTCTAAATTAACCAAATTACAGCCAGGAAGCGAGAAATTAGCTAAAATTGTTAATACTGTTATGCAAGAGTCTGCTGAATCATTAAACAAGCATTTTGGACATTCTTTGGCTTACAGTATAAGTATGAGAACTGGTTTGAATACCAAAACATCTCAACTTATAGGCGATATTGTGTATGAAGCAGCCTTACTTGGAGTTTGGGATACTGTGGTAGGAGAGACTGGAGATATGGCTGCTGAAATGTATGGCTTAACTGAAGATCAGTGGGGATATCAGCATTGGTATGAAAGAACTATGCATGGAATGAAAACAGGTGCTATATTAGCTCCTATTAGATATATTCCTGGTGGTAAACAAGTACAATTTGGACATAGCGGTATGGTTGCCGATATAGGAACTCTTGCTAAATTAATTAAAACTAGATTTAAATCTGCAGCTTCATATAGCAATGAACAATTAAAAGGAATGATGAATTCTATTGTTATTAGTTCTGGAAAAACGGCTGATGAAATTTTTGGAAGCGTTAGAGGATATTCTAAAGCTTGGTTGGCAGGACTAAGCCAAACAACAAAGACTAGTGTTAAGGATAGAAAGATATTAGAGGATATGCTTAAAGTTGTAAAAAGTGATACACCTGGTTTAATGAAAACTATTATGGGAGAGATTAGAAGAGATGGAATAGGTTCATTTACACGTGCTTCTGCAGGTTCTTTTGCTATGAATTATGCTGCATATAAAGATGCTTATGATAATGGATACTTATTTACAGATGAATATCCTATGGATAAAGTGATAGCCGATCATTGGATAGGTATGCTTTATATGAAAGGTGGTAAGAATTTTGGAAGATTTCAAATTAAAGGTGATGGTGTAGTTTTTAAAGGAGGCAAAAAAGAAGGTGAAAGTATTTTCAATAGAACTAAAGATGTTAATAAGATTAGAGATATAGAAAGTATGAAGGAAGTTGATGCATTTGGCCGAACTCCTACAAAAAGATTTTACGCTGAATCAGGTTTTCAAATGGAAGGTAATGAAATATCTAAGTTTTTAAAAGCAATGGAAAAATTGCAAAAAAATAAGGATGGATTAGAGCTATATAATAGATATGCTCATTTAGAAGTATCTGAAGCAATGGAAAAATTGAATAATGAAGCTATTAATCGATCAGTAGATGTAAAAATGATTGTTGATATAGTAAGGGAGAAAATGATTTCTGCTAAACAAAATCAAGAACTTAAAGAAGCTGATTTTTTACAAGTTGCAAATAAACAAAAAGATAAACCTGAATTAGATAATTGGAATGTGCATATTAAAAATGAAATAGATAGAATTCAAAAAGAAATTCAAAAAGAAAATCAAGCTGGTAATACGGAAAAAGCTGCAGAATTAAAGAAAGAGGCTAGCGATTTACTTGAATTAAATTTATTAGCTGAAAGAATATCAAAGTTAGCTGGGGTTGGACAAAGTGGTAAAGTAATTACAGATATGACAAAAGAAGAAGCCTTAGCTTTTGTGCAAGGATTTAAAGATCTTCAATTGCCAAATGGTCAAAAATTAACTATGGATACTTATTCTCATTTAGAAGATCAAGTGCAGGGAAATACAATAAAAATTGCAGCTGAAGCTGAAAAAATGTTAGTTGATCATATATGGAAATCATTAAAAACATTAGGATTAGCTGATGATGCTTCAATAGTAAATGGAAGACTTGTAATTCATGAAAGTGTAGGAGATGCTTTACACACTCTAAAAACACATGTAGATGCTGGAGCTAAGCCGTATTATGATGCAGCTCAAACGCTTATAGGTATGTTGCATGCTGGTAAAAATACAGGAGTTATCGAATATAGCACTAATGGAAGAAAATATAGCGGGAAAGATATACTTGCAGAAGGAAATAGAGCTGAATTTTTAGATTTATATAATAAAAATACTGAAAATATACATGAAATGATTTATAATTCAGGTCCTGGGAAAGAAGCTAATTGGAGACAAAAAATACCTACTTGGAATAATAAGGATGGATTTTTAGATCCCCAAATGCTAGCAGCAGTGCCTTTATGGCATTCAATTCAAAGCGCTCATAGATATAGAAGAAATGAACAGGCTTATTTTAGTTTTACAGGTGCAGAAGGTGGTACTAGAGAAGCTAAATTATTGTTTTCATTTTTAAAGAATAAATTAGGTGGAAATGTATCATTTAGAATTATAGAAAAACTTACTGATGGATCATTAAAAGAAATTGATTTATCTGGAAAAGATAAAGATTTAAATGCTTTTTATAATCAATTAAATAGAACATTAGAATTATTGAATTTAGATAGTTCTGGGAAAGTATCTAGAAAAGAAATAGATGTAGGAGAATTAACGGCTATAAAAGATGAAATAACAAAAAATATAGGGAATGTTTTAACAAATCCTCAAGAATTTAATTCATTTTTACAATTTGTTAGTCAAAGATTTGTTAGAGAATTAACAGGCAATCCTAATATATCAACATCATTAAAGCAGATTGTTATCATGGCATTACATAAAGATAGTTTAGTAGCCATCAAAAGAGATGGAGCTTTAAATCTTAGGTCTGCTCAAGCTTTAAGAGATACTTTATTGTCTGATCCTAGCATTATTAAAAACTCTTCTGAATATACTAGATTAGAAAATCTGATTAATGAATATGAATCTAAAGTAGAAAATCCATTAAGGAGTGCTTTAAATAAGAAAGGTAATGCTATAAATTTCGTAGATGCAAAATTAGATGTAAATATAGATCCTCTAATGCGTAATGATTTTATTCAAGAAGTTTCTGAAATGATTAATAGAGCTGATAGAATTGCTCATGTTGATTTAATTGATTTGCATGGAAAAGCTCAAGAATTAGGTGTATCTGTTGCAGAAATAAGAGCATTAGTTGATAAACAGAACGAAGCAGCTATCAATGAAGGTAAAGTTATAAATGAAACTTTGGAAAATGAAATGGTTAAACTTGCAAGAGATGCTGCTAACTTAGACCAAATTTTTACTTTATTAGTACAAAATAGAGATCATATAGGTTTACGTTCTTTTATAGATAGCTCTCAAAAGCTTAGTGAATTAACAAATTTAATGTTTACAAATAAAGGAATAACTCCTGAATCAATTAAAAATTGGCGAAAACAAATGCAAGAGTATGTTATAGAAGCCATGTCTGAAAGAAATGAAACTTTAAGAATAGATAGTATTCTAGATGTAGATAATTATATACAAAATCAAGTAAATAGTTTATCTTTAGTTGATAGAAGCAATAGGCCTCACTCAGGAAATACTAGTATAAGTAAACAGCAGTATGAAACAAAATGGAATTTAACAACTGATTTTATTGACAATCTTATTTATAATCCTAGAAAAATTTTAGATAGTTTTGGGATTAAAAATCCTCCTATAGGCACTAGAGAATATGCAGTTATAGAAAAAGGACTTCAAAAAGTAATAGATGGCACCTTTACTGTTAAAGATTATGTAGATGTTGTAATAGAGCCTATAATTAAAGCTCAAAAAGTAAAAATTGATACTATATTAAAATCTCAAATTAAAGATAAAAAACTTCCTGGTACATATGAAGATTTTGTTTTAGATACTTATCATGTTGTACAAGCAGCCTTGGCATCGAAAAAAATGCCTATAGGTATTTATGAAAACGGAAGATTAACAATCGACAATACTACTACATCTAATTGGAATAGGGGTTTGAATTTATTAGCCGAAACATTAGGATTAAATACCGATATGGGTACTATGATATTATTAGGTGGAAGATATGGTACTGGTAAAGGATTTACTTCTAAAATGACTCCTGAAGCTCGTTTGGAATTAGAACAAAAATTAGCAGATGGTGCTTTTGTAGATATAAATTCTAAAGAATTATTGAAAACTGGAGATGCTGAATTAATTGACTTATATCAAAATTTACAAAAAACAAGTGTAGGTAAAGATGGTTCTACTCAATTTATGTTTATTCAATTAGATGAGAAAACATCTATTTTAATGCCAACTATTGTTAAACCTAGAATTTTAGAGAATTTTAGAGATCCACAATCAAAACTAAGAAAAGATTTAGTAGCTTTATTTAGAAGTCACAATCCTAAAAAATCAGATTATGATTTAAACCTTATGGTGCAAGATTATATCAAAAAACATGTTCCAAATGCAGAATTTAATAAACAAGGAGTTATGACTCCCCTTGATTTAAAGAACTCTGAAGCAATCAATCTTGTTCAAATTGCTAGATTAATGCATGCAAAAGGATTTGATTTAATGAAAGTAGCTAAAGGGGAATCAACTATTGTTGAACAGTTGCAAGCTTTAAAGTATATTAAATTAGATAATTCTAGAAGCGGCTTATCATTATCAGATAGAGCTTTACATTTTACAAGAGAGTATTTACCGAGATTTTTAGATAAAAATAGCAAGATGTGGGAAGCCTATGATATATTTGCTAATCATATGTTTGATTCTCAAGGAAAAACTAAACCACGTAGAGATTTGCAGTTTTTTGATGAGAAGGGAGATTCAAAAGGCTTTTTTAATAGTTCAAATATTAGCAGAGAAGTTTTAAAAGAGCAATTAAAAAGAAATAATCCTAATATGTCTAGAAGAGAAAGAAATGAATTTATCGAGAACATTTTAAAGCATCATGACAAATTAGCTGCATCTGTTATGAATGGATCAAAGTTTTTAAGTATGCCTGAAATGATTTCTGAATTAGTTGCTAAAGGAGCTACAAGAGAATGGTTTATATGGGGAGATAAAGTTAATGATAAAGGTGATGTTATAGGTGAAAAAATTATAGGATTTAATGTAGCTATAAAGCCTATTGAATATCATCATAAAATTAATAATGAAACAGGTGCTATAGAGGTTCATATAGGAAAAACTGCTTATGCTTGGCATCCCGTAATGGACAAAATTATGCAAAATAGAAATGGTGAATATATGGTAGATGCTATAGGATTTGAAAGTTCTCATAAAGAGCATAGAAGATATAATCCTCAAACAGGCTTAATCGAAAGTCCTGGTGTAGATATAGGTTCATTCAAGCCTATGAGAGGCACTGATTGGATGACTTTTGAAAATTTAAGAGATGTTGGAATCTTTACAAATGCTCCATGGGGACCCGCTGTATCTAGAAAAATCCAAACTAGAGGTGGAATGGCTGTAGAAACAATGGATAACATCTTTTTAGTAGATAGAGAATCTATTTTTATCAAATCTATTAGTGGCACACATGATGCTACAATGTCAGCAGGCTTTGCAAACTTACTTTCAAATCAATCATTAAAAGATTTAAATAGTATAACAAAAATTCATGATACTACAGCAGATATGGTTCAAAGATTCGCAGCTATGGCTGCAGAAAGTAATCCTTTTTCATATAAAGAAATTACTTCCAAGCTATTAATGGGACAAAAAGAAACAGGTGACCAAATTGGTAAGGTTACAGGAGTTGAAGCTGTATTAGCAGTAGATGGACTTCCTTTGTTTGAATTTATGGCTCCTAATATAGATAAGATGGTTACTTCAGAGTATATGGGAAATAGGAATTTAATAACATCTGCTGTAAAAAATGGTTCTTATTCTGTTATGCAACCTGCTGGTGGTTTAAGTATGCCTGTAAGATATGAAGGTGTTCAATATAGTTTCGGTGGTTCAGGTATGTCTGGCAAAGAATGGACTACTCCTCTTGATCATTTTATGATGACAAGAGATTCTGGTACAGGCTCTGTAGCCTTCCAGCCAAATAAAAATGAAAGTTTGACTTTCATATTTAAAGTGACTAAAGATTTTGTAAAAGAAAATAAATTAGAACGTCTTGGAAAGGATATTGAAGGAAATGATTTTGCTGTCTCCTTAAATCCCGATGGCACTCTTACAGTTATTGGACAACATTTAAGCACTAAGATAGCAATAAAAGAAAATGCTAACGCTATAAATAGATTAGAAAAAGCTTTAGAAGCAGATATGAAATCATTAATTGAATGGATTAAAATTGATGAAGGTATTACGACAGTAGGTGACTTGGCTATGATGTTAAATGGTACAAGAAGTGAATATAAAAATGAATTTACTGAATATATATTAGATTCTCATTTAAATGGTAAGAATAATCCAGATGCTGCATATAATTTATTAGCATCAGGACGAAAAGATAAAAAGCATATGTATTCTCAAATACATTTAGGTAAAGTTGATTTAAGACAACCTAAAGCAGGTATAAACGATTGGGTTATTACAAGAGTTGAAAAATTATTAGATAAAAGACGTGGACCTGTTAGTGAAATGAATTTATTAGATGTTATTGATCCTCAAGATGCTGATTTTGATCTAGATAAATCTGCAAGTATGTTTACATTGCCTGGCAGGGTTATTAAAGAGATGTATAATGTTTCTGGATATCAGCAATCTACAGATGCTTTATTTGAAAGAGCATTAATTGAAGTAGGTTTAGATAGAAATCAAGGGCAATATACAGATACTATAAAATTTTTAGATGCAAAAAGAGGTTCGCTTATTCGACAAGTTTCAGTATTATCTACAATGCTTCAATATTACTCTGTTAGAGAAGGAGATATATTTCTTCCTGGATGGCAAAAAGGTGGCAAAAATAGAACTGATAGATTCCAAATAGGACCAGAATTAGGTTTTCAAGTAAATGATATAAAAGGAGTTCGATATAAAATAGCTCTTAAAGATGGTATGGAATTAGTTCAATCTTTAGAATATATGAAAAGATTAATAAAGGCTACTATTGATATATATAAAAAACCTCAAGATATTAGAGATATACAATTAGATAAGCTTATATGGGAAAATAAAGATTTAGGTTTTCTTGAAATATGGCAATATCAAGGGATACAAGATAAAGTAGGAAAAAAGGTATCTTTTGATGCAATGTCTACTGAAGGTCAGTTAATACATAAAAAAATTAGACAGGGTATTATACAACCTTTAGGCGAATTGCATAATTTAAATTTAATGATGGATCATTTTACAGATGGAACTTCAAGAAAAATGTCAGCTTTTGAAATGGTTAATAGATATGAGAATATTTTAAATACTATTAAAATGACAGGCTATCGCTGGGATAAAGACTCTGGCAAGTTAGTAGGTAATGAACTTAGAAGTACTGTAGATCCATTATTACACTTCTTAGGAGATAATCATTTTAATTCATCTAATACAGCCGCTAGATCTGAACTTCCTATAATAGTAGCGTTATCAAGCTTGAGAAAGCAATTAAATTCTAATATATTTAAAAATGGTATACCTTCTATAGATGATGGTTTAGGTCAAATTTTAGCAGGAATTACAAAAGCTACTCCTGATAATGTAAATAAAGCTATTAATGGCATTTTAAACGATCAAACTAAAATATTAACCGTGTCTACTATTAAGTATAAATTAGACCAAGTAAATGATGTTTTAAAAGACTTGGTATCTAGAGGCAAAGAGGATACTGCTGTTTATAGATATTGGAAATCAGAAGGCGATAAATATAATGCAATTATTTTAGAATTCAATAAACAGGTCAATGACCCTAATACTATATATCATATGCATAAACCTGAAAAATATGATAGTAAAAAACCTAGAGTATACAAAAATGATACTATAGGTATTTTTAGACTAGTAGGTAAAGGTGATAAAAAAAGAGCAGAACAAATGATGCTTTTTAAGCCTGGTGAAAAGGTTACTTGGAGAGCGGGAGATGTTATAGTTAAGAATCCTAAAAGATTGGAAATGGGTTTTGATAATACAGCTAGAGTAAGAAGAGCTATGCATAATGCTTTTGCTAGATTAGATAGAAGAGTAGATAAAGTAGATGAATTTAGATTGAATGAATTAGTAGAACGATTTAATGAAGCTTTAAATGCAAGAGAAAATCAAGTAATTGACCCATCTAGACCTAAAGATGCGGCAAGATTTGGATTAGCTGCTGAAAAGGATTTGCAAATATTAATGGATTATATTGATATGGCTAGAGATTTAGGGGGACCTTATGGAACTATAATGCAGCAACAATTCATCCATATGCTTTTAACTCCAAGAGCAGATAGGAATGTTTTTCATATTGTAGGAAATGATTTAAGAAAGAGTTCAAGTCTAACTCCTAAATTTAATTCAAATAAAAGAAATGAGTCATTAGTATTTCAATTTCTACAAAGAGCTATGGATGGTCAAGGAAGTAGAGTAATAGATTCTGCTACTGCTAAAGATTGGTATCAAACAATAAATGATAGATTTAAAAAGGCTTTTATAAGAGAGTATGATCCTTCATTAAAAGGTGATGTTTTTGCTTTTGAAAGAATTACTAGAGAAATGAGTGATTTTAGATTACTTCCTCCAATGAAAGAAATGCCTAGTTTTATGACAGATGTCAACTTGAATAAAGATGCTGTAAAAATAGCATCAGATTATTTAATGGGGTCTTATTTTTTAGATCCTTTTGAATTATATAGAACGACTGTAGATATGACTGTTACAAGTTTAGATGGAGCTCCTCCCGCACATATTGTTACTAATGTAGTTAATAAGATGTGGGGCAGTATAAATGATTATTCATTTAAAGGAGGAAATATATTTGAGCCTCTTCATACTTATAGAAGTAAGATATATCATGGTACAGAAGCAGGTAAAGGTGATGTAATGGATTATTTTAGAGAGCTTGATAGATCATGTTGGTAAAAAAAAGGAGATAATATGGCTGGTGGCGCATGTATGCCTGGAACTAATATAGATTCCAAAGAGCAAAGAAAAAATTTTAAGACTTTAATGAAAGATAAGAATGTTCGAGATTGGATGAAAAATCCTTATGCAAAAGAAATGGGATGGACAGATAGAGAAACATTTCAATGGCTTTGGAAAAAGTATACAAGAACAGAATTTGATGTTGCAACAATAAGGCTTAACCCTAAAGATATAGAAATTTTTTCAAAAGCTATAAAAAAGGAATTTCTACCTAAACTAGGTAAACAAGCTGGCTATTTTGAGACCTATTTTAAGCTACCAAAAGTTTTAGCAAAAGGATTTAAAGGTGGAGAAGATTTTGTTACTCAAGTAGGAGAAGCTGTTAGTTATAATCAAAAACTACTTAAAGATGGTGCAAAACATATTAAAAAAATGACTGATGGTATGTTTGAAATGTTTTTAGACCCAACACATCCATTAAATATAGCGGCAGGTAAAACTTATTCTAAAGAACAATATAAATATTTTCAAAATTTAGAAAGAGAATTATTAGTTTCTAAGCCAGGTTCAAAAGAGCAATTAAAGGCTTTAAATGCCCTTAAAGATCATTTAGGCAGTGGAGGTGAAGGAGATCCAGTAGGTGGTCAAATGTTGCGAAGATTCAATGATTTGCTTACATTTAAAACTCAACCAGAAACTCCAGCAGAGCATAAAGTTAGACAAGCTTGGGATATATTAAGAATGGATAGTATGAAAGATTTATTAAATGGCTCTATTGCTGCAAGAAGAACAATAGAAGGTTTACTTGAATCAGATCCTACTAAAAAAACTCTTATAAAAGCTTATGAAACAATTAGTCAGCAAATAGAGTCTCTTTTAATACAAAGTAATATTGATAAAAGTACTCTTAGCAATCAATATAGAAATGAAAATGGCATTATAACAGCAGCAAATCCAAAAGATTTTTATATATATGATCCAAAAACTCGAACAAAAAGACCTTATGTATTACAAGAAAAGGATTCTGATGGAAATCCTTTAACTGCAATAGGAGTTAGAGCAAATGGTGAAAAATCAATAACTAAGTATTCTCCAGATTATGTAATAGAATTAACTGATATGATGTCTAATTTAGTGCAATTTGCTAAAGATAGAAATAATCCTGGCTATAAAGGAAAACAGGCATCAGATATTCAAAGAGAAATAGAAAATAGTTTATCAGTAGAAGCAATAAGCAATAGATTAAAGCAAAAGGGCAGTACAGATGCTTGGGTAGCATTAGATCCAATATATTATTTAAATAAATATGTACATGATGTTGCTTCATTTAATATGAGATCTAGAATAAATCATAGTTTTTCATCTGTTGCAGCTCATTTAGTAGATGCTGTAAGAAGAAATGAACACGGTAAAGGCAAGGTTAAAATAGCCGAACATGCTACTTACTTATTAGATATGCTTACTGAAATCAAAGATAGTGCATTAATGAATAATGGTGCTCCAACAGGTAATTTAGATCACGCTGTTAGAATAATTAATTCATTTGAATACATTTCAAAATTAGGTTTTAGTTTTAAAAGTGGTATAAAAAATAGAACACAAGGTTTGTTAAATTGGGTTATGTTCGGTAAAAGAGGTTATAGAATTACTGAAGAATTTTATACTACTACTTCTCGTATGTATGAAGGTGCAGAAATAACAAATTCAATGATGTATAATAGGCAATTAAAAAGATTTGGTATGATGATTGGAGAAAAAGCTGAAGGAGCAAGTATTTCTGCTGCTACAGGAGGCTCATTAGATGTTATGTTAATTCCACCAGGATTTGGAGTAGATGGACAAGGTAAACTTGTTTTAGAAAAAGGTAATACCTTGAAGAAAATAGCTGAAGGTATGGCTAAAGGAGCTGATTGGAGTTCTAAATATACTATTCTAGGCAAAGTTGGTTCTCAACAATGGGCTGAAAATGCAAATAGACTTAAAACATTTAAAATGCAATTTGCTCATTCATTTACAGCAGAATCTAATAGATTAGAATTTCATAGAAAACAACTTTTTGAAAGAAATGGCAAAGAGCCTACAGTGGAACAGCTTTGGGATTATATAGAAAAAATATCAGGTAATCAAGCATTTGAAATGGTTAAAACTCTTCACTTTGATTATGATAACTGGGCGAAAGCTAAGGTACTTCAAAGAGGCACTGGAATGGGAGCAGGTCAAGTTATTGGACAATTCCAACATTTTAAATTTGCATTTTTTGATTTACAATACAATATATTAAGAGATATGGCTAGAGATGTAAAAGGTTTTAAATTTACTGTTGAAGATCCATTAGCAATGGGAAATAGAGCCTTAAATCAAAAAGGTAAAAAGATGATTATTAATCCTGCAATTCAACAAGGCATGAGATTAATGTCTTTATATTCATTGATGCCTGCATTAGTAGCTTTAGTAAGTGATTATGATATAGGTGGAATGGCATCTGCATTTGGCTATACTCCATTTGATGAAGATAAATATTTAAAAGATGGGACTATGTCTTTAGCTGATAGAAGTTCACCTAGTGGTTTAATAGATAATCCGATAATAGAAGAAGCTAAAAAATTACTTGATTATGTAAATAATTGGAATCATGATGGAGATGAAAAAGCTCAAATTAAGCATTATTCAGCTTATTATGGAAAAAACCCTATAACAGGTAATTTAGGACCTTTTGTCAGCGATTTATTAACTATTGCTGAATTAACTGATTTTATGGATTTGACTGGTGAAGAATATGAAGAACATAGAAATTTAAATTATGATCCCGATGATCCGCAATGGTGGTATCAAGTAGCAAGAATATTTAATATACAAGGAGCTAGAACTGCTTGGAAAACTATTCCTGCAATAGCTAAAGGGCAAAGTGATAAAGCCTTTAGAATTGAAACTGGTATGTATAAGCCTAAATGGATTACTAATTGGAGAAAAGCTACAGTAGATAAAGGAATGGGTCTTATATATGGAGATGAAGAATCACCAGGTATTGCTGAAGGTATAAATATATTACCTGAGACAAAAGTAGAAGATCCTAGATCAAAAAGAAGAAGAAGAAGAAGAGGAAGAGATAGAGGAAGAGGTAGAAGAACTAGAGATAGAGCTTTATTAAGTTTAGCTAATTTTTAAATAAAGGGGCATCCAGGAGCAACGGACACCCCCTATATTTATTTATTATAATAGTTTGTAAATTTTCTTCGTATATTCTGCGTTTGTTTATCGATTAGATGTAAAGTTTCCTGAAAATTCGTTTTATCAACCACATTAATAGCTGACAAAAGAAAGTGAGACAACTTTAACATGCTTTTTTGCATTGCTCTTTTTTCTTTTTCATAATAGTTCATTCTTGCGCCTCCCTTAGTTGCTCTTCAAGATCTGAAGCCATATTACTATATCCATTTAAATCAATTAACATTTTTAGAAAATCAGGATATCTTATAACAACTAAAGTATCTTCTCTATCTTCTTTAATTAGAGCTATATCACAACTTTCAGGAGGTTTCATAAAGGACGCAATCTTTTTACGCATCTTACATTGACCTTTATATTGATCTATTTTAACATCTACATCTTCAGCTTCACCTAAAGACATGCCATTACTAGCATATGCTCTAATAGCACTTAGACCTGCTTCTTTAGCCTGATTAACTACTAATCTTTCAAGTCTGTTTCCTCTTGCTTTGTTTTTGCTTGGCATATTTTTCTCCTTCTTTTTTTAATTTCATGTTATATCTTTTCAATGCTTCATCTGCTTCAGATAATATTTTATTTACATTATTTGATTTAGTTCTAACTATCTTTTCAGATTCTAAAGCTGCTATATAATCATTTAACTCCTGAGTCGTCTTTTGAAACTTCATTTCTTGTATCTTTAGCTTCATTTTTAGTTCTTCTATTTCCTTTATTGCTCTTTCCTGAAATTTCATCTGATTTCTCCTTTGTTATTTTAGTCATATACTCTATATATCCTTCTTCATCACCTTTGAATTTAATATAGTTGAAAACAGCAGTATCCATTTTTTGTAAATGCTTATCAATAGTATTAACATGCATTATTAAATTAGTTACTACATTTTTCATTTCATTCATTGTTGGTTTTTTCTTTCCCATGATTTCTCCTTATATTCCTAGTCTACTTGATATTCTTGATATTTTATCATTAATATGATTTATATTTTTCTGCATTTCTTCAATGACATTCCATATTTCATTTATATGAATTGCCTTTACTTCTGGTTCTTTTTTCTCAACTTTCTTTTTTGTTGGCATATTGCCTCCTTTTATTTAACAGGTGTTTTACCTCGTAACATACATTGATAAAGGTATCTTTCCCTTTTATGTATTGTCCAAGGTGTAAAATGTGTATATTCATTTTCTTTAGGATTATGAGCTATTCCTATGTCTGTTCTTGTTATAAAATGAAAATATTCAGTTAATCTCATTTTTTAACCTTCTATAGTAATGTTTAGACTTTCCAGGATATATAGGTTCATCACACATCCCCCATAATAAACAAAGATATACTATAGCATCAGTTAATCTTCCTCTTACATCTTCTCTCTGACTTTCATGTCCTTCAACATATGAACAAATACCGTCAATATGTTTTAACAGATATACTAGCAATACTTTTTCTCTAGTTATATTTAAATTTTTACCAATTCTTTCAAAATTAGCAAAAGCATTATCTATATCTCTAGCGTATTCTTTCTGCCCAGACTCTCTTGTTTCTTGAATTTTCAGGAATATCTTTTTTATCAATGTTCCCATCTTTTTTCTTGTCATTTTTTCTCTCCTTTATATCTTCACGAGATACTTCTATTTCTCAACCATAGTCAAAATTGCAATTAGGACATTTATTATTACATTCTCCAAATGCCATAGGGTGCTTACAATTCATACAAATTCCAATTTTCATTTTCTCTTTTTCTTTCCCCAAATCAATCTGTTTACTTTTCTAACTATTTTTCGAAATATCTTTAGTTCTTTAGGTAATTTAGCCATTTTTATTCTCCTAATATTATTATTTATTAAATTAAGAGAGCCTCACATATTCCTTTTCTTGTCCGCTAGATGTGTTAGTAGGGATAAAACCCATACAAGATGTAAGACAAGGGATTCGAACCCTACATTCAACGCGATGAATGAGTCCACATTCTTACAGGACCAGTTATTGGCTCTCTTAATTTTCCGACGTATCATCCGCTTCTAATTAAGCACATATTGCGTTAATTAAACCATCTGTTATAACAGCATTTTGATTATATGATGCAAGTGTTGGTTTCTTCTTATGCCACAATATATCTGTAGCAGAATTAAGTAATCCCCAACCATTAGTATCTGAGTAGTATTCGCCATTAGGATCTAGGAATTTATCAGTTATTTCACCCCATACACCTGTTGGTATATCTTTAAGGAAATTGTGCCTAATATTGCCTAAATTCTTTGATGTAACTCTATAATCATTTAGCTCTTTAATACCATTAATCATAGTATTTACACTATTATTATCTCCATCTTGAGTAGCATTTATAAGATGCACCATAGATTCTAACTGTGTATTCCAATCTTCAGAACCAGGAGCATGTCTAAATCTATTGTTCTGTAGATATTGCTTACTCATCATTCCATTAGTACATATTAATCTATACAGCATTAATGAAAATCCAAATGATCTTGAACCGTCATAACTATTCCA
>TARA_R100000808_G_scaffold14529_1_pt1 | contig 32713 bp, 47 predicted proteins | sample TARA_R100000808 | Tara Oceans TARA_R100000808 (sample SAMEA2622852) | marine metagenome | biome: marine biome (ENVO:00000447); feature: marine epipelagic mixed layer (ENVO:xxxxxxxxx); material: "saline water (ENVO:00002010), including plankton (ENVO:xxxxxxxx)" | depth 140 m | reverse complement strand
GTAGCTGTAGGAACGCCTATAATGGAAATCTGTGGACCTACTGCGCCAGGTACGCAAATGGTACAATGGCACACCGAGATAGTGAAGTGTACCAGCGCATTTTCTTGGGGCTATGGAAGCAGACTAAGCAGCGGCATTCAAGGCAGCGGCACGCCTATTAGGGTACACAGGGAGTTGCGAGAATTCCCAGGAAATGATGGGTCACTTGGGCCGTTTGCAGCAGGTCAGCGCTTGGTAAAAAGTGGAGACATCGCCATCACCTCTATCGGAGATTGCCCCACCAGAGCAGTGGAAGGAGATACGTATGAATGGCCATATGGAACGCTATACAATATGCGGTATCCAACCCAAATGGTTTACAGGTTCGAGGGGACATCTGGCGCGATAAACACGAATCACTTTGGGCAAAGAGGATTTGGCAGCCCTGCCTCTGGTCGTGCACAATTCGGTACAGAGACACCGTGGGGCTGGCGGTTCTTTACCTACGACCCAACACATGACGTGACAGTAGATGGCCCCGTAGTCCCAGAAGGACCTGATTCCATGTATCACTGCCTGGCTTGGGACATCACTATACTGGTAGATGCGGTGGGCAGAAGACTTGACCGATTCGCAAACGGGTGTCCTAAGGTAAGCATTCAAACACCTCTTATTCATGCTGACCTTCAGCTGGGTGATTTTGTTACAATAACAACAGACATCTATAGCGCCCATGGTAAGGACGGTGCTGATGCTAATGTTGTATTTGAAATAGTATCCAAAACGGTTGATGCGCTGTCTGACACGCCTGGCTGTAGTTTCGAGCTAGCGTGGGTGAGAAACGTGGGAAGCTCTTACACGCCCACCTACACATACACACCATATGTAGCACAAAGAGTCTATGATGTGCATATTAGAGAAGAGGTGTTTGCAACAAATTCTAATAATGAGGATGAAGTGGTTTTGGATAATTTGGGATATCCGCTGACGAGGTAAGAAGAACTATGAAGCATAAAAACTTAAGCGGTACTGCGCTGCATTATCCTCTGGGGAGGTCCTCTGAAGGAGCCCTGGACCTTGTTGATGATGTCCAGTATGCGTATCAAATAAAGCTGGGCTCCAGCAGTATGTTCAATATCTCGACTGCAAATGGTGCCGAGACAGTTAGCCTAGGGAATTCAACCGACAACCCAAAGATTCTATGCCCTGGAACGGGTAATATGGGAATAGGAACACTGTCACCTTCTAGTCCTAACGGAAATCAGGTTGCAGTTCAATTAACCGGAACATCTGTAGGCTTAGTTTTGGATTCCACCAATGGCAGCGGTGTGCCCTGGGAGATGCAGCACAACTCAGGTGATATGAAGATTATTTATGATGGTGCTAATACCCTAGGAGGAGGAGCCAAGACAGCCATTGCATTAGACGCTGAAGGCAGGATGAGGTTAGGGTCAGAGGTATCCACGCCTTCTGACCCTGGCTCAGGTAATGGTGGTTTTGTCTACGTCAAGTCTGATGGCAAGCTGTACTTCAGGTCAAATTCTACGACGGAAACAGACCTTACTGCTTCTGGTTCTGGCATTACGGCTGTAGTAGACGATACCAGCCCCCAGCTTGGTGGCAACTTAGATTGCAATGGCAACAATATTGCGTTCGATAATGACACGAGTATTTTAGACGAGCATGGCCAAGAACAGATTACCTTCCTCACTACTTCTAGCGCAGTAAATCAACTTACAGTGACTAATGCAGCAGCGGGTGGCAACGCTACAGCAGCTACTTCAACTGCTCCAATTATAACAGGTGGAGGAACAACCGCCAACTGTGACCTTGCTTTACAAGGTCAAGGCACAGGAACAGTTACAATTAGAAGCAGGGGCACAAACTCTGGAACACTTAGCCTGAATAATGAAGCCAACACGTTTGCTGTAAACATTACGGCTCCTTTGGCAGATGATTTAACAGCAGACTATACGCTAACCCTTCCTGTTGACGATGGCGCGCCAAACCAGGTTTTAGAAACCAATGGCAGCGGTGTTCTTTCCTGGGCTACGCCGAGCAGCGGTGGAGGTTATACCGTACAAGCAAAGTCAGCAGGTTTCACTGCTGCGGTCGATTATTATTATGTAATTAATTCATCCGGTGGGACAATCACAGTCACGCTTCCTAATGCCGCAGCAACAACGAGCGGTAAAACGATTGGCTTCAAAGCGAGGCATGGTGCTACAAACGCAGTGACACTGAATCGTTCAGCAGGTGGAAATATAGATGGCGCTGCTGCGAATCTAATTTTATCGACCGATATGGCAGCAGTTGAATTAATCTGTGATGGCACAGATTGGTGGATTAAGTCTTAGAGCTAAGGAGAAAAAAATGACATTCGATTTCACAAAACCAAACGCCCCAAAAGGGGATTTTTACAAAGAGCTGACAATTGGTGACGGAACAGAGACAACCTTGATTGATGATGCGTACATCCAAGGAAGATGCCGCGGGCAAGTTAGTTATTTTGAGTCAGACAAAAGCGGAGAATTGAAAATTTACTTTATCAACAGAAACAACCAGGCGCGCCTAATGCAAACTGTAACACACACAGCAGGACAAGAAACGGTTGTGGATTTTGATTACCTTCTTTTGAGATATAAAATTACTTTCACCCGAACAGACTCACCGTACACAGGAGACGCAACTGCAAGCTGTGAATGTGTGCATTACGGAGCAGCGTAATGAGCGACGCAAACGAAGTAGAGTTTGGGAATCAAGCAAGCAAGGTAAGATTTCAAGACGACATAGGCCAAATAAAAAATAAAGACGGTGAGGCAGTCTTGGAGGTCAACAACGACCAGCAAATATTTTTAGCAAAATCCTCACCGCAGGTCTACATTGATAAGTTCATTGATGACGATTCCATGGGAACAGCTAGCGCAACAAGTCTTGCAACTTCTGAATCCATCAAGGCTTATGTAGATGCATCTTCAGGTGGAGGCACTACTACAACAGGTAACACACTTGTTACGGCAGACCCCGCACCGGCGGTCGTAGGTACGATGTATTTATGTGACGCAACGTCGGCTTTCAACGTAACGCTTCCAACTGCATCAGCAGCAGGAAATGGTGGGACTATAGACGTATGCAAAGCATCGGGCGCAAATAATATAACCGTCCTCCGTGCTGGGTCTGACACTATAAACGGAGCAACGTCAATCGTGGTATCGACGCTCTATTCAAACGTCACGCTCATCAGCGATGGCACAAGTAAGTGGTACATCAAATGACATATCTATATGAACCGTCCGTTATAAGCCGCTCCTCCCTTGTTGTGGAAGAAGCACACACGTATACGCCATCAAACGGCGATACGGTTACGCTCGACCTGAGTAATGGCAGCTATCAAAGAATTGTGCCTAACGGCGCGGTCAGTTCCATTAGTATTGCGAACACAATCACGGGCGCAAGCGACTATGCCGGTGCAGAACTAACCCTTGATGTTGAGCAGCCAACCTCGGGCAATATGACTGTAAGCTGGGGTCAGGGTGTTTTGTGGTCTGGGGTCGGCTCACCTCCAACCCTGTCAAATGGAGTGCGGCAGGTTGACCAGATAAAAATGAGAGTCATCGCTCGTAAAAATTACGACGGTAGTGTGACAAATATTCTTGCTGCGGATGTCGATATAAACAAATTTACCGCAAGCGCAGAATTCAACACATACGCAGTTAGTCTTGCTTCTGCATCAGAGCAGTACTTGGAGGTGAACTCAACCAGTGCACTCGATAAAGATGGTTCAAGCCCGTTTTCTATTTCGGCTTGGGTCAACCCGACGACACACACGGGGGGCGATAGTTCGCATGTGATTTTCGGTAAGCAGTCGGGCGCGGGGAATTACGAGGGCTATAGCTTGTACTTTACAAATTCCGGAACAGAGGTTGAGCTGTCTTTTGTGAATTCTTGGAGCAGCAACAAACTATTGCTTGAGGCGACACTTGCGACGGGCGGCCCTGGTGGGTCAGCTATTCTACCTACGGGCAGCTGGAGCCATGTTGTAGTTGTGTTCACAAACAAAACAACCGCTAGCCTATACGTCAACGGTGCCGCTATTTCTATGAGTACGGTGTCATCAACGCTTACCGGCTCGATATCTAACACAAATAAATTTACGGTCGGTTCCGGCTTTGGCACAAACCCAGGTTACGAGTACAACGGTAAAGTCGATGAGGTGTCTTTTTGGGATAAAGCCTTGTCGGGCAGTGACGTCTCCGACATCTACAACAGCGGCACTCCAGCCGACTTATCTGGGTCTTCGGATCTTGTAAGTTGGTGGAGGTTTGGTGATGATATGAGTGATGATCTGACCAGTGGCTCTGGACAAATTACAGACGTAGTCGGTTCGAATGACCTTATCCCGCACAACACTTCGAATGCTGACTTCACAACAGACATACCGTAGGAGGCTCCCATGACACATAACTTTTACTATAACGCAGGCTCATCAATTCTTTTCGACGGCTCTAACGACTATCTTGAAATTGCAAACCAGGGAGACGGAGTTGCAAATCTAAATCCAGGGCACGATGAAGCGTGGAGTTTGAGCGCATGGATTAAGCCAAGCTCCACTTCGACGTGGAGAGCAATTTTTGCAAATCAGGAGAGCAGTTCACCGTACACGGGCTGGTGTCTTACGTTTGCTGAAAGTGGCAAGTTGTCATTTACAGGCTATGACGATTCCGGTGCGGTAATCGGTATTGACGTAGATTACAATGATGGAGGCGCTTACCCGCCTCACACGTGGATAAACGTGGTTGCAACGTATGACGGTTCCGGCAACAGGTCAGGTCTAAACGTCTACGTTGATGGCACGCTGCAAGAAAAAGCCAATCGTGCGGGCACTGTTGCGTCAATAACCGCGCTCGATTCCGGTGAGCCGATTTGGATAGGCCGAGTCAGCTGGGGCAGCTATTTCTCAGGCGATATTTGTCATGTGGGATTTTGGAGCAAGGAACTTACAGCGCCAGAAGCGCGAGAGATTTACAATGGGCGCAACGGCGCTCGTGGGCCGGGCGATTTAAATAGACACTCTGCGGCTTCAAATCTCGTGTCGTGGTGGATTGCTGACAACGCATCAGACACATACAATGGCACTATTTATGATGCAAAGGGTTCCTTCAACATGACACCGAATAACTTGGCATCTGATGCCATCACAGACAGAGCACCATAGGGAGAAGACATGACAGGATACATCGTAAAAGAAGAAACAACCGTCACGCACGACATGTGGGATGCCTGCTTATGCAGCAGTTCCACCGCAACACGCTCGAACGACGGCAGGGTGTTGCTCAAATTTGAAGCGCCAGAAGTGCCGGATGTTTTTGCGGGCGACGTCGTTATGACAGCAGCAGAAGCGTCTACGGTAGTGCAGGGCCCTGAGTGGTCAAACCCACCGGGAGCTTAAGTGGTGCCTAAATACTCAAACAGGTCTGCAATCAAACTTGCAGAATGTGATGAAAGACTTCAGTGGGTATTCAATGAAGTTATAGACACCTTTGACCACACCGTATTGGTTGGGCACAGAAATCAATCAGACCAAGAAGAGATGTATGAGACCGGGCGGTCGCAGCTTCAGTGGCCCAATTCGAATCACAATAAAATTCCCAGCAGGGCAATCGACGTTATACCGTATCCAATCGACTGGAACGACCGCGAAAGAATCACGTTGTTTGCGGGCTTTGTTTTAGGGACAGCGCAAGCCATGGGGTTCAAACTTAGATGGGGTGGTGATTGGGACAGAGACTGGAAAACCGCTGACAATACATTTGATGACCTTGTGCACTTTGAGCTTGTGGAGGACTGAAAAAATGGACGGCAATAAAAAGTTTTGGCATAGCAAAAAATGCATTGCATATCTTATTTTGATGACAGCGAGCACGGGGATTATTCTTGCGGCTATCGGGACAAGGCAAGCAACATCTGTGATAAGAGAGGTGATCTCTGCTTATGGGTTGGCCGTCACAGCGGCATCTGCTGCTTTGATTGGTGGGCAATCCTACGTTGACAGCAAGATTGCAAAGAGGCCAGACAAATGAAGTCAATTGTGTCCTGGTTGCTGGGGGTGTTTGGTGCAATCGCAGGACTTTTTGCAGTAAAGAAACACGTTGAACGAATAGCCGTAGCCAAGGAAAGAAGGCAATTGAATGCAGCCGTCAAAGCTGTTGAACGGCAGCTTGCCAAAACCGACAGAAGAATAGATAAGCAGGCAGAAGAAAAAATAAAAACAATCAGGGCAGCAACAAACGACATCCTAAACAGCACCACATCAGGCTCAGATGCGAATGCCTTGATCGCAAAAGTAAAGGGCAGCAACAGATGAAACGTTCAGCGGCATACCTTACAGCGGTTCTTTCTTCCCTACCTGCTGATGCGCTTGGCCAATGCCCTGAAGATGGTCAACTAAACGAGTGTGAGCTTGCTTTGTTTGAAACGGCAACCATTCTTGAGGGAAGAAATAAGGAATGCAATGTGCTCTTAAAGGCCTGCACAGATAAAATGCAGATAAGGACAAGCACAGTCATTAGAGAGATTGTGAAGCCATGCCCAGAAGATAAGCCAAAACTAAACGATTGGCAGCTTGTATTGACTACAGGCCTTGCGGGTTTTGTGATTGGGGCGCTGGCTGCATTGCTTGCAGGTTAGGCCATGCCAGCAAGAAATGAATGGGAAAAAGAGTTTCGGCATATAACAAAAATATTCCCCGAGCGATTGCATGAGATGATGGGGAACATGACATACTCTCAATTGTCTCTTTTGTCTGGCGTTAGTCTGAGCACATTGGTCAATTGGAAAAACGGCAGAACGGTGCCAGACCTTTGTTGCCTTATTTCGGTATGCAATATCCTCGATGCATCCATTGACTGGATAGTGGGCCTTGATGAAATAGCAATGATTGAACTAGAAGAAAATGCTGATGATGTGCAAGATGCTGCATCCGACACGCAATCAAATGTGTACTACATACACCATCCTGAAGAAGAAGAGGATTAGCTTGCTATTTTGATAACGTGTCAAGCAGTTGGGCAAGCGACGATCTGATTGAGAAGCATGGGTCTTTGCTTCGCGAACTCAAAAGCATGGGCATGGGTCGCCGTAGAATTGCCCGGCATATCACAGAAAAGACGGGGGTTGAATGTGGCGAGGGCGCTTGCGGGATCGCTCTTGGAAAGATTGGCTTGCACAGTCCTAGGAAAAGAAAGGCCGCGCCGATAGAAATAAAAGAAGAGCCAGCGGAAAATCTTGAGCAATCAATTGAGGACCTGCTTGCATCTAGAATTGAAGCGAGCCAGCGCAAAATATCAAAATCCAAGCGCCACAGAAAAACCTTAGAGCTACCCGCTGAGCCTGTTGGAATCATGGTTTTTGGTGACCCTCATTTAGACAATGACGGTTGCGACATTGCCACACTGCACGATCACGTAACGCTTGCAAGCCAAACCGAGGGAGTCTTAGCGGCTTGCGTGGGCGATCATCTTGATAACTGGATCGGTAGACTAGGAAGACTCTATGCGAACTCCAGCATAACCGCATCCGATGGTTGGAGGTTGAGTGAGTGGTTTCTGGAATCGATGCAATGGATAGCCATCGTAGGCGGCAATCATGACGCATGGGCAAACGGTCCAGGCGTTGACCCTCTTGCTTGGCTGTCAAAAAAGTGTGGCGTACTTGCTTATGCGCCAGATGAAATACGAATGACTTTGACTTGGAAGAATCACCCAGAGCTTGAGCCTTTGGTGTGGGTTTGTCGTCATGACTTCAGTGGTCGGTCTTGGTATCACGCCACTCACGGACCCAATAAAGAAGCGATGCTTGACGGCAAGTGCCACATCTTAACCGCTGGCCATATCCACCAATGGGGCGAACTAACGACGGAGCAAAGGCACGGACGAGTCACGAATGCAATCAGAGTCCGAGGCTACAAGCGCGCAGATGCTTTTGCGATGCAGAAAGGCTTTAGCGAGCAAGAACACGGCGAGGCTGTCTTGCTTGTGATTGACCCATTTGCATCGGGTCCAGGCAGGGTGCAAGCCTTTTGGGATATCAAGATGGGTTGTGAGTTTTTGACAATGCTCAGGAGGTCAAAGTGATTTCTTTTCCGAAATACATAAAGCTCGGTGGTCATAAAATAAAGATTGTACGAGTGCCTAATCTCATAAAAGACCACGATGCTTTTGGGACATGGGATGAGCCCACGCTTTCAATCGGCATTGATTCCACGCTGTCAACCTCGCTTGCATGGGAGACGCTGATACATGAATGTATAGAAAGCATTAACAGTCATGCAGAACTAAATCTTGAGCACCACAAAATACAAACGCTTGGGTTGCTTCTCCATCAGGCACTTTGCTCGATGCTTGAACGAGGGCAAAAGGAGTGAGGCATGTACTGGTTTATTGTTGTCTTATTGGTCTGGCTCTGGGTTGTGGCCCAGACAGAAAAGTGACCACTGATGAAAAAAACGGTCTTCATTTTGTACCATTCGTGTGTGATTATTTTGGACTCGCCATTCCCGAGTTATCCGAATGCGCGCTTGCTTGTCCTTCGTCTCTTCATGAAGCCCATGACCTTGAAAAATTTACCTCAAGCCTAGAGTGCACGCACCCCCGTTATTCACTGCTTCAATGCAGGGCTGACTTATGATCGTCTCGAAAAATATGCACGATCACATGGCCCTTAGAATCCTCAAAGATTTCACAGGTCAACCGGGGTTGCAAGACAGGCGGCATTTGTCTCTGGCTGCACTTTCGAAACTTGTAGGGGTACAGCAAATTCTTGACGCCAAAGATCGGCTCGAGGTCTCGCCAACTGTGCGCGGCGAGTTAGACAGGCTGATGACTGAGATCCTGACTTGTGTCGATATTGTCTTGAGCAACCGCTAATCAGTCACACCTGACATCAAGCTTTGCACAGATCCGAGCCATGGAAAGCTGAACTTTGCCCAGGCCATTCCTAAGTTCTTCATTCATCCGTCTAAGCTCCTCATTTGTTTTCTGGGCTCGTAACTCATGCCGCTGGCTTTTGGCCGTCACATCCCCCTCCAGGCGGCCTAAACGATACCTAGCCTCACCTACCGCAGCAGCACCGCCCACCAGCAGCATAACGAGAGGCCAATAGGTAATCAGGGATTTAAGAGGCGAAGGACTTGCCATACTATAAACCTAAGGCCATTTTGCTGGTTATGGCAACCCTAAGGTGTTTCACTAGGCAGAACCCCTAGATAAAATAAAAATCACTTTTTTCGTCTTTTCCGATTTACTCTGCTCCTTACGTGCGTAAGGTATGTGTAGGAGAGGCAAGGACAATGAAGATCAAACAAGTAAATTCAAAACGAATCGTAGTCACCGAAATTTTCGATGCAAATCAAGACGGTAAAGGCTTCGCTGATAGATACGCATGGAACGCAATTCACGCACTTTTTGCGGATAACGTTGCGGGGTACGGTATGGTTTCCGGGTATCTTAACGCTTGGTCTGTCGAAGTTTCTGCGTGTAATACGCAGGTCGCCTTTACGATGGAAAATTTTGAGCCATCCACTCAGACAGAAATGAAGTTTGCTTTAGACGGTGAATACGACATCAAGGAAACTCACAAGATGTTGGTAAAAAAATACCGTGGTGCTGAGTACACGGTATCCGCTCCTTTGAAACGACTTGATAAAGACATCGCACATCTTGATGCGTTAGTCGCACGCGGTATTGATGTCAGCTTCCTTGAAGATATGAAAACGAACCGCGAGATCGTCACGAATCCAAGTTCTAAATTTGAGCGGTACGACTTTTACAAATTTGATTACGATCTTTCCGTTTGGGAAGTTGAGATCTAAAGGACAGAAAAATGAACACACAAACAAACAACATTGAAACTGGTAAACTAAATAAAAATTGGATTGAGGAGTGTCGGTTGAATGAGGGACTCGACACAACCCTAGAGGGTTGGATCACGGCCGCGCTGAATGTTGAGTGTGTCGAGATTGACGAGAGCGGTAGTGTCTGGGCTGGCACTATCAATCTGGTTATGGGCCGATGGCTGACCCAGGCGGAATGTGACGATTTAATGTCACGGATTGACAGAGGAGTTTAAAAAAATGGCAAGCACGATGGAAAAAATAGAGGGCAAATTGCCCACAGCAAAACTGATCGAGCCGCCGACGATCAAGGAGATTTCAGCGGCATTACTGGAGGACATTAAAGCTGTAGATGATGACGATCTGATGGACTATACGGCCAACTGTGAAATAGACGGATTTAGATACTCGCTGCCTTGCAGTGACGCTATATGTTGGGACTCATCCCAATCCCATAGGCAGCAGGTTGAGGATAACCTGAAATTTTTGGTTAGGTCAGACTTGGATGTGGAACACCAGATCTTTTACATCTATGACGGAGCATTACTGAGGGAACAGCTAGAGTATTTTTTTGATGATGGCACAGCTGTGCATCAGGATATGGTTGAGGACGCGATGGCAATCCATAGCCTGATTTTTGAGAGGCTGCAATTCTTGGGTGTCAATGTTGACCGGGCAACTATCGGGATAGAGGCAAGCCACAGAATCACACTTGATGACGGCTGGATATTTGCCAAGGTTGAGAACCCCTCGGACACAAGTGACGCCTATTTTCTGGTGCTAGATGCCGTCAGCTTATTCGATAAATTGATTAAGGAGCTTGGAAATGAGTAATCTAAAATGCCCTAAGTGTGGATCACCCGGGCTGCATCCGTGTCTGAAAATACCAGGCACGAATCAGCCGAGGGTGTTGATTTATCAAAATAAACGACCCGGGAAGCATATGTGCTTAGTTTGCAGCGGCTATTATCGGTCGGTGACTTTCGAGTGTACATGGGAGCAGCACGACGAGGAAAAAGGTTGGTTTAATGCAGAAGAGCAAGAAGACGCAAGCGAGGGAATTCTGACCGATATGCGGTCATTTATTTTTGAGTGGCTATCTCAATTCATTCCAGCAGAAGATGCTCAGGAGATGGCAACACAGGTGATGTTGCGTCCTAAAATTCTGAACGCAATGATTGCTTCAATCAGGGAAGAAAATGAAACACATTAGGGATACGAGTATCAGAGCATGGTCAAAGACGGCAACAAAAGCTAGCGTCATGACGCTAGGTGAGAGGGTCTTCTGCTTGCTCCAAAACCAAGAGGCAACAGGAGCAGAGGTCAACCGGGCACTTGAGAACAATCATGCGCACAAGAGGCTGAGTGAGCTAAAGCGCGGGGGGTTGATTGAAGAAACCGGCAAGCGTGTTTGCTCTGTCTCAGGTAATGAGTCTTACTCATGGCGAGCAATCCCGGGAAGGATTTACACAGCAGAAAAAGCCAAACCAGCGGCTTACAAACGTGAAGACTTGGAGGTAGGATTCAGGCAGCTTGTTTACTTAGTGCAAAAAGCACGTCAGGAAATGGGATACGAGTTGCCTTATGAGCTAGAGCAACTGGGGAGGATGTTAAGGGAGAAATACGGAAGAGAAAAAAAAGACGCATAATCAAAAGACTATGCGCCAGCTATTTGGTGGGCAAGCACCGGAACAGCAAGTTCATTTTGCTGCTATCCGGGGATCGATGTCAAGCTGGCGCTGATAAAGGAGTAATAGAAATGTCCAAATGGATAAGCAGCGGCAAGTCAGATTCGTGTGATGGCTTTGACGACTTCACGCCTGAGATGATTCTGGTGGAGGAAGATCTTAACGAACTAGAGGAAGAGAGAAGCATGAAACAGTACGGCCTAGAGGGCCTTTATGATACTGGGTTCATGTATCAAGACGACACTAAAACAAGGCAAGCACAGGAGAAAAAGAAAATGCAATTACCAACTAAAAAAACAACAGCAGCAATCGATGTTGCAAAATTACGTGTGACGATGCACGGACCACCGAAAATCGGCAAGACCACAACCCTGAGCAGGATTGACAACATGCTCATCATAGCAACCGAGGGAGGCCACGACCATATCAGCGGCTACATACAGCCAGTGGACTCATGGACTGGATTTTTAGAGGTTGCGAAAGCGATAAGTAAGAAGGACCACGACTTTAAGACGATCGCAATCGATACGATTGACAACCTAGTCCAGTTTTGTCGGGAGCATGTTTTAGCTGCGAATAAGGCAACACATGAGGCTGACCTTCCATTCGGCAAAGGTTGGTCACTGGTGGACCAGGAATTTACACGGGTGTTTAGAAAATTAACAAACATGGGCTTAGGTGTTTGGTTTATCAGTCACACGATAGAAAAAGAGGTAGAGAATTATTTAGGTAAAAAGTACACCAAGAAGATTCCGACGCTACCAAACAAGCAACGCAATTATATTTTAGGGTTGAGTGATGTGATCCTATTTGCCGACATTGCTCAAAATGATGACGGCAAATATGAGAGAATTCTTAGGTGCCAAAACTCGAACGACTTCGAAGCAGGAGACAGAACAGGAAGATTACCTCCAACACTGCCCCTTGATTATGAGGCTTTTGCTGCCTGCTTTGAGACAGCAGAAGAAGGAGGCGGCCAATCTAGGTTGCAGCAGGCAAGAGGTTTAGTGGGCTCAGATGATATCACCCCAGCAATTGCTTTCGCCCATATTGAAGAGCTGAAACAAGCGGCGCAACAGATGTTTGATGACGTATCGGTGTATGAGGCCTTTGCTGGGTTTGATACGATTGAAATAAGTACAGATGCAGAAGCGGTTGACGCCTTGCTTCATGCTCAGGAGTTATTTGATACAATGGAAAAGGGGTTGCAAAATGAAAGAGGTTGAACCCGATGAAGGGAGTGACGGGAATGACCTGGACAACATAATGGAAGGCGAAGAAATGATGCCGATTGAAGACGGTAACAAGGAGGCATGAAATGGCAAGCATTAACAAAGTATTCCTCATAGGGAATTTGGGTGCAGACCCAGAGCTAAGGCAAGCGGGCTCTTCTTCGGTTTGTAATTTTCGCATTGCAACCACCGAGGTTTGGAACAGCAAGCAGACAGGCGAGAGGCAAGAAAAAACAGAATGGCACCGTATTGTAGTTTGGGGCAAGTCAGCCGAGCACTGTGGCGAGTACCTCAAAAAAGGCAGATCTTGTCATGTCGAGGGAAAACTGCAAACACGCGATTGGGAAGACAAAGACGGCAACAAAAGATACACCACAGAAATCATCGCTGATCGGGTGACCTTCTTGGGTGGCCGGGATGACGTTGATTATCAATCAGCCGTTCATGCCGATAAGTACTCAACACCCGGAAGGGCTCCGAGTTTATTTGAGTCAAAAGGTAAGCAACTGGCTGACGATGATATACCATTCTAAGCATGGATTATGTGTTGCACGTCAAAGCTCTGCTTGTGAGCGAGTCCAATAAAAGAGAACATTGGGCCAGCAAGACAAGAAGGAAGAAGACACAAAGGCAGGCAACGCGCAATGCGTGGTTGGTTTCAGGTCGGCCGGCAATCACTGGACCTATCAGTCTGAAGCTAACCCGCATTGTTCCTAAAAGGAGACTCATTCGGGACTATGATAATTTAGTTGGATGTTTCAAGGCGGTCATTGATGAGGTAGCAGATATCTGTGGAGTCAATGACAAGGATATTATTTGGCAGCAAGATTCGTTTTCTCAAGAGGTGGGCGAGATAGGTTGCAAGGTGGAAATTATGGCAAGAATAGGGCAGGACCTAACGGAGATGCAAAGAGGGTTTTTTAAAACAATGGTCGAGTTATGGGATGCGGTTGGCATCCCTCCAACATTGCAAGAGATGAAAGACGCAGAGAATGCAGTGGGCACAAGCCCACAGTGTTTTGTGCAGTATCTGGAGAAAAAAGGGTACATAAGAAAAGTCCCGGGTGCATCCCGCGGCATCGTACTAACAAAAAGGGGCCATGCTTTGAAGGGTGTGGTCACTAAAAAATAAAACGCTGGGCAAGCACACAAGGGGAAGAGAATGGCAAAAGAAGATCTAAGATTCCATCGAGGCTTTTTTGACAACATTAAAATAAAACGGTTCAGGGCAGAGTTTGACAAGGCAGCCTGCCCACTATGCAGCCTAATGAAAATATGGGTTTATGCGGCAATGCATAAGTCAGAGGGAGAATTTACTGGCGATCACAGCAAGGAAGACTTTGAGCTAATGGGTGACTGGAATGGAACACCCGGCAAATTTTCCGAGATGCTAATCAAGCACAGGCTGATAGTTGAAACTGCTGACGGATACGCAATCAATGACTGGGATGAGTGGCAGCCATGGGTAGCCAAAAGTAAACAACGCAGTGCGTCAGCAAGGGCCAATGCTCAAAACAGATGGAGCAAGCGCAATGCGGAATCTGAAATTGGCAATGCGGTTTCTAAAATTCGCAATGCTCCTACTCCAAATCCAATACCAACTCCAAATCCAAAACCAATACCAATACCAGACGCGCAGGGAGATGATTACCCTAGGGACATCATCAAGTGGTTCAATCGTTCCGTGGCTCCTCCTTTTTCCTCTTGTTCAGCTATAACCAAAAATGTCAGGTGGAACATCATGCGGGCGATTGACACGCTTAGGGAGATTCATGGGTCGGATGCGGTTGATGGTCGAGAGGTACAGGCGTTTCAGGATTATTTGCTGATGGCTAAAGAGCAATATGAGCATGGGCAAGTGCCGTGCAAATGGGGAATCTCGAATCTGTGTAAAGAGGACAATATCACCAAAATCCATGACGGGGTATTTTCACCCAAGGAGGCACCCGCAGATTGGGCAGCCGAGGCAAAGGGCAAGGTGTCGGAATGATTACAAGAAACCAGGCAATTGATGCCATTCAGGAATATTGCGAGTTCTTTTCAGGTAACGTCCCGAACCACACCAAAGACCGCTGGGTCAAACGATTGTGCGAACTCAATATTAGTCGGCCAATCCTAGCAGCCGCAGTCAAGCGGTGTGCTGACAACGACCTAGGAGCCAACTGGAGCAGGCTCAGAGCCTCGATAGCGGTGGAGAGGAGCATAGAGGCCTCAAAGCGGTTTGACCGCAGCACAGGCGATTCTCAAGCGTTTGAGGACTGGGTGCAGGCCTATAGGGCTGAAGGGTTAAGCAGCGGGCATCCACCACCACCAGGAGAGGCAAGGGGCAGGACAACAGAGCCTGAGGTGGCCCAAGTTTGTCTTGGGGTGATCAGCGACATCCTAGCCGGCCGGACTAGGTGCCCGAGGGAGTTTGCACACCATGACATACATGCAACGGGTGACAAAGAGGAAGAATGGTTTTGGGGTAGGGTGAGCGATAAATGCAAAGAATCATAAAAAACCAGGAAACAATTGAGGACCTGCTCAGGCTCAAAAAAAGAATCATGAAATACTGGGCAGCGAATCGGGACCTGCCCAAGTTTGCGATTGCTCGAAAGTTTGGCGTGGGAGACCACAAGCTACAGTATTTGTTGACAGCCAATCCACCCTACCCAGCGAGGTATAAGCAGGCGGCCAAGAGGCTAAAAATCCCGGTTGAGGAAGTGGCTAAAAACTACGAGGCAGGAAAGAGATGGTGCAGCATTTGTTGCACATGGGACAAGGTTGAAAATTTTGGAAATTATAGCGCACCGAGTATACGGCATCGGTCAGTGTTTTGTGGAGGCAAGAAAAATGGGAATAAGTAGAGACTGGGCAGAGAGCTGGAAACATCCGCACGAGGACTACAGCAATGTGATTGACTATGATGGGATAAGACCAGGAGCGGTGACCCTAAAGACACGGCATCGAAGTCCCGATGATGACTTTTTAGCCAAGCATCAGGACAAGCTCCTGCTGAGGCGATTGGGCGAAGAGGTCAAGAGAGCAACCCGGATTGCAGGGTTAGAAACAGTGGAGGAACTGATGTTTCTATTGTCCACCGTTGTCTATGGCGTTTCACGTGAAACATGGGTGATTCATAGAAGCGAGGGACTCAAGAGACCTGGGCAGATATGCAAGCGAGGCAGATGCCAGGAATAACCATGCAGTTGTTGGATTGAGTTTGCACCATCAAGTTTTTTGCGTTACAAAACAGAATAAGGAACAATGCAGCATAAGCACGCGGAATGCCTGAGGGCGATTCGGTACAATAAGGTACAAGCGGGGTTTATGCGGTGTGGTTTCATGTGGCGCATAAAAAATGGAATTAGAGCAGCAGTTCGAAGAAGTAGAAATTGATAAGTTAAAAACCCATCCTGGCAACCCTAGAAATGGGGATATTGACCTGATTGGCGAGAGCATAAACGTCAACGGGTTCTTCGGTGCTATCGTAGCCCAGAGGTCAACAGGCCGTATTTTAGCGGGCAATCACAGATGGAAGGCTGCAAAGGCAGAAGGCAAGGATAAGGTCCCAGTTGCTTGGGTAGACGTTGATGACGACCATGCGCTTAGGATTCTGCTTGCTGACAATCGGACCAATGATGTGGCCAGCTATGATGAAAGCCAGCTTGCAAGCCTACTTGCAGAGTTGAATGAGTCTTGCGGTCTCGAGGGAACAGGCTACAAGCCTGAAGACCTTGAGCAGCTGCTAACTGAGGTATCACCGGAGCCAGAGCCAAGTCAGAGCCAGGACGAGAGGGATGCAGAGAATGAAGCCCTTGACGTAATCCCTGAACGTATAGAGGCAAGGACTAAGCAAGGCGAGGTCGTGAAGCTAGGTCAACATAGGTTGCACTGCGTTGATTGCCTTGAGCTGATGAGAAGCCTTGAACCCAATAGCATTGATGCTGTTGTGACTGATCCTCCTTATGGCATTGGCTTCATGGGAAAGGGCTGGGATGTAGCCGTACCCGGTGAGGACTGGGCCCGGGAGTGTCTTCGAGTCCTGAAGCCCGGTGGGCACTTGATAGCGTTCGCAGCTACTCGGACGGTCCACCGGTTGACCGTCGCAGTAGAGGACGCAGGGTTTGAGATACGCGACCAGATAGGCTGGCTCCAATGGCAAGGTTTCCCGAAGTCGATGGACGTATCCAAGGCGATCGACAAGGCGGCAGGATTAACTAGGGAAGTGATTGGGGAAAAAATTACTGCCGATGGAAAAAAAGCCTCTGCGCGTCTTGCCAAAAGGGCGCGCGGTGGTAAAGGAGGTTTACAAGGGGATAAGTATGGCACCTATAAAAATGATCCTGTAAAAACAACAATGGTCACTGCCCCCGCCTCCCCAGAATCTCGCCGCTGGTCAGGATGGGGTACCGCCCTGAAGCCTGCACAGGAGCCGGCTGTGCTCGCACGCAAACCGCTCGACGGCACCGTTGCGGAGAACGTTTTGAAATGGGGCACGGGTGGACTCAACATTGATGCAACCCGGATTGCGTATGGTGATGAGTCTTGGCCCGGCCCTAGTGAGGAGTTGAAAACACAAATAAGTGGTATCCCAGGCGCAAACGGAACCATGGGGGATTTTCAAGGAGCGGTCGAGTGCATCCCTAGTGATCTCGGCAGATGGCCAGCAAACATTTACTATTGCCCCAAGCCATCAAGAGGCGAAAAAGAGGAAGGATGCGAAGATCTTCAAGAAACTGAATCAGCTTCACCAGCAGAACCAGGAGGCTGGAAAGAGAAAGCAGTCAAGAACTATCATCCAACGGTCAAGCCCACTAAGCTGATGCGATGGCTGCTTAGATTAGTCACTCCACAGAATGCAGTTGTGCTTGAGCCATTCGCAGGAAGTGGGACAACTCTGGTTGCAGCAGAGCGTGAAGGGTTCAAGGTCATAGCGGCTGAGATATCACCTGAATACTGTGACATCATCAGGGCAAGAGTTGAGAAGGCGATGAATCCAGATGACATATAGAGGAAAACTAAACCCCAAAACCCAGCGCAAGATTTATCAAGCAATCAGGGCAGGCAACTACAAAGAGGTTGCTTGTCAGTTTGCAGGGATTAGTCACACAACGCTTAGAAACTGGGTGAAGCGAGGCGAGGAGTCGGAAGCCAAGGGCAATGAAAACTGCATCTACTATCATTTCCTGAAGGGCCTACAAGAGGCAGAAGCTGAAGCCGAGGTTAGGAACGTAGCCATAGTGCAGAAGGCAGCAGAGAAGCAGTGGCAAGCCTCTGCATGGATGTTGGAAAGAAGGCACCCAGACAGATGGTCAAGGAATGACAAGCAACGGTTAGAAGTCAAGGCAGAGGTTGAGGTTGATGACAACAGCGCAAGAGACAGACTCCAAGGCATATTGGATGGCATCGCTAAACGACTCGGAGAGGAAGAAGGCAATTCAAAACCTGACGGAACAGGAGGCGAGCCTGATTCTGTATGAGTGGTCTTTTTGGGCTCGCAAGAATCAGCTACCCCCTAATGGCCACTGGCGCTACTGGTTGGTCAAAGCGGGAAGAGGCTGGGGCAAGACTAGAACAGGCGCTGAATGGGTGCGTAATAGAGTGGAAGAAGGAGCAAAAAGAATTGCCATCGTTGGAAGGACAGCGGCCGATGTGCGTGATGTAATGGTTGAGGGTCGCAGCGGAATCCTTAGTGTGTTCCCACCTGCGCAGCGTCCGGTTTATGAGCCAAGCAAAAGAAGGATAACCTTCCATAACAAGGCAGTGGCCACAACCTACTCAGCAGATGAACCCGAGATGCTTCGTGGTCCTGAGCACGACACTGCATGGGCAGATGAATTATGCGCTTGGCGCTTCCCTGATGCCTGGGACCAACTGCAATTTGGATTGCGTGTGGGCAATGACCCAAGAGCGATCGTCACGACAACGCCAAAACCTTCGAGGCTAATCAGAGACCTTATGAGGCACCCTCACTGTGTAGTAACGCACGGGTCAACATTTGAAAATAGAGCAAACGTAGCCCAGGCTTGGCTTGATAACATCCTACAGAAATACGAGGGCACCACACTAGGCAGGCAAGAATTACACGCCGAACTATTAGATGAGATGCCGGGTGCATTATGGACAAGGATGGCCCTTGATAATACAAGGTGTTTTGATGTCCCTAAAGGCCTGCAAAGAATCGTTGTGGCGATAGACCCAGCAACCACGAGTAAGAAGACTTCAGATGATACAGGAATCGTTGTTGCTGCAATTGATGGGTCAGGCGATGGATATCTACTTGAGGACCTGACCTGTCATGTAAGCCCTTCTCAGTGGGCACAGGTGGCGGTTGATGCGTATCACCGATGGAAGGCAGACAGGATTGTAGCTGAGACAAATCAGGGCGGTGATATGGTTGAGGCCACGATTAGAACAATAGACCGCAGCGTTCCATACCTAGGCATCCACGCATCAAGAAACAAGCAAGCAAGAGCAGAACCCGTCAGCGCATTGTATGAGCAAAAGAGGATAAGCCATGTGGGCCTATTCAAGGACCTAGAAGATGAGCTTTGCTCGTGGGTGCCTAACTCGAACATGCCTAGCCCTAATCGATTAGATGCTCTTGTATGGGCCTTCACTGAGCTTATGCTAAAGAACAGGTCAAGCATGATTCACATCGACCCAAGCGTGAATTATCGAGGGGATGTATGGCTGTGATGAATTTCGTGTGCAAGCATGACAACATCTGCCGAGACTGTAACGACTGTTATGATGATGCTCGTGCCGAGTCGGAAGTTTATGAGGGAGGCATTTTTGTGCCTGATGATTTGATATGTGAGAGGCACCCGGTTGTGCCTTTGACGGAGCATTACGACTGCATCATTTGCTGTTATGCATCGGGGGATGATGCGGATGACTAACCCAAGGCTATTAGGCCAGCGCAGAAAACAAAGAGAGGCTAGGGCCAAGGCTTATGAAAAGGCCTTGATGAAATGGCTCAATAGTTATCGGAGATACAGGCAGAGGGTAGCCATTGAAGCAGCCAAGGGTCAGTTCAAAAAGCAGCAGACAAAGGATGAGTTTTTCGAAGAGCAGCTTGCTGCTATCATGAGAATCTACGGAGCAAGGGAGGCTGCTGAGTCTGCCAACATGGCAGCGGGAAATGTCATCGTTCCGGGTCAAGCAGTAGCAGAAGCCACAGAGGCAAAAGGAACGCGTATCAAATGGTTTTGGCGAGAATACGAAGACGGCATAATCAGAAGGGCGCACGACATCCTTGTAGATACTCAGTTGAAGGTGAATCAGCAAGTTAACGCAGTGGTGCTTGAAGCGTTGAAGGAGATTCCAAGGCCAAGCGCAGGAGAGCTAGCGAGAAGAATCGCCACCCAGGCCTTTGAAGATGAATATGTGTTTAGCCCTAAAAGAGCAGCGGTAATTGCAAGAACTGAACTTGCTCAAGCTCAAAACAGCGGGACCTACGAAGGCTACAAAGCAACGGGGGTTAAGATGATCGAATGGTTGGCCTTCAATGACGGTAAAAGTGGAGCCAGAAAGCACAACAATATGGACAGCCAGAAGGTCAAGGTCGGTGAGAAGTTTTACAATAAAGCCACAAAGGAGAGTCTGAGATTCCCAGGTGACCCGACGGCACCAATTAGCGAGACGATAAATTGCAGATGCACGGTTGCGCCGGTCATCTAAGGAGAAGAAGAAAATGCCAAGGAGAAAACAACCCGCATTAGCAGAGGCGGGTGCAACAGGACTAAACACGAGTAGAGACGGGAGGGTCCTTGAGGAATGGTTGCCGCAGCTATCAGGTAAGAAGGCGGTGCAGGTCTATAGAGAAATGGCTGACAATGATGCAAGCATCAGCGCGGCTATGTATTTGCTCGAGATGTTGGTGCGTCAGGTGGATTGGTCAATGGCATCATCGCAGCCAACAGAGTCAGCGGAGCAAGCAGCGGAATTCATAGAGAGTTGCATGGGCGACATGACCAACACTTGGGCAGACTTCATTTCTGAGGTTATGACTATGTGTGTATTTGGTTGGTCCTTTTTTGAGATCAATTATAAATACCGAAGAGGCGACAGCGATAACCGCTATTTTAATAGCAAGTATAGCGATGGAAAGGTCGGCTGGAGGTCTTTAGCTGTGAGAGGCCAGGACAGTCTTGACCGCTGGGACCTAGATGAGGACGGGACAATCTTGGGGATGTGGCAGAGGCCAGCGCCCTCTTATCTGCTCAAATACATACCGATTGAAAAAGCATTGTTGTTTCGTATGCGCAGTCACAAGAACAACCCAGAAGGGAGGAGCCTTCTAAGGGGTGCATACAAAAGCTATTACTATTTAAAGAGAATCCAAAGCATTGAGGCTATCGGGGTTGAAAGGGACCTTGCAGGATTGCCTGTGATGCAGGTGCCTCCTGAGATAATGCACCCAAATGCCTCAAGTGCGCAGAAGGCTATCAGGACCAATATGGAAAATATGGTCCAGAAGATTAAGCGGGATGCCTATGAGGGTGTCGTGCTTCCTTCTGAGACATCCCTAGACGGAACACCTACAGGTTATAAACTGTCTTTACTCGCAAGCGGGGGAAGGCGTCCGATCGATGTAGATGCAATTGTGAAGCGTTACGAGTCAAGAATCATGATGAGCTTCTTAAGTGAGATGCTCTTGCTTGGTCAAGACTCGGTTGGCTCCTGGGCTCTGGCTGACTCCAAGACCAACATTCTAGCGATGTCTATTGGTGCAATGCTTGATTCGGTTGTTGATGTAATAAACAGAAACGCAATCCCCAAGCTTTGCGCTTACAATGGCATATCTGAGGAAGATTACCCGGTGCTTACACATGGGGATATGGAATCACCGGACCTTGCGCAGCTAGGCAGCTTTATTGCTCAGGCTACATCGTCAGGGGTGCTCGTACCTGATGAGAGTTTAGAACAGCATGTCAGGGAGATGGCAGGATTGCCCACAAAGGATGCCGGTGCTCCTAGTGTTCTGAGTTTAGGCGAAGGTGAGGGTGAATTTTTGCCCTTTGATATTCCGAATGTTGATGCGGTTGATGTTGATGTTGTCGATGGTGATTCTGGCGAGTAAAGACAGGTTGCAGATCCAGATTACAGGTACTTGCAAAATTGCACTTGAAAAAAAATATTGTTTCTGTGCATAACGTAGACAATGCCTTTTCCAGGTGAGCACTCTGCAAGACAGAAAAATCCTGACTTGTTTTTGGACGATACTTTTCAGAGGATGACAGAAGGGATGCCTGAGGGAGTTGCTTTAATTATGGGTCGGCTAAAATCCCGCGATCAATTAGACGTTCAAAGCGTGCGCTTTCAATCTTCTTTGTGGACGCCTGCCAAGGCCAGAAAGTGGCTAGAGGGCGAAGATTACTCAATCGCCAACTTTGAAGAGGCAACGGAAAAGCGCTGGTCAATGTCAGTCCCAATCAGCAAACTGGCCAGCGAAGAAAAACTTGCTTTTGGATGGGCCTCTGTAGTTGCAGATGAATCAGGGAATGCGGTTATTGATCATCAGGAAGACCGCATATCTATTCCTGAGCTTGAGAAGGCGGCGTATGAATATGTTCAAAGCAGCCGACAATCTACAGAGATGCACGACAAATTAGGGGTTGCAGAGCTTGTTGAGTCGTGCATGATTACGCCTGAGAAACGGAAAGCGATGGGGATGCCTGAGGGGATAACTGGCTGGTGGGTGGGTTTTCGTGTTGTTGACCCCAGCGTATGGAACAAGGTTAAGGATGGAACCTACAGCGAGTTTTCAATTGGTGGTTCCGCCAAGCGTAAGAAATATGAATGATTTAGAAGATCTTAAAGTAAACGAGGTTGCCTTTGTGGACAAGGGTGCAGGGAAGGGAGTGAAGATCGCTCTCTTCAAACGTTTTGAAAAAGAGGAAACAAAAAAAATGAAAACACTTGAGGAGATTCTTGCAGCCTTGTCAGAGGACGATGCTGCAATTGTGTTACAAGCCCTAGAGGCAGCGGCGCAAAAAGAAGAAGCATCTGAAGAAGAAAAAGCTGAAGAAGAAAAACCGGAAGAAGAGGCGGCAAAGGCTGAAGAAGAAGACGAAGAAATGGAAAAGAGATTTTGCGTTTTGAAGTCTGAGAATGAAGCCATGCGTCAACGCATTGCCAAGATGGAAGAAGACCGTGAACGGGAATCATTCATCAAGCGTGCGGAATGCTTCCCAAATGTGCCAACCTTTAACACTGAAGAACTTGGTAATTTCTTGATGCAGATCAATAAAAACCTACCTGCTGAACTGGCAGAAAAGACGGAGCAAATGATTAAGTCGGTTAATGAGATCGTCTCTGACTCTGCTCTGTTGTCTGAGTTTGGCAAGTCAGGAGCAGGCACAACCGGAAACGGAAGTGCAATGCGGGTTGCGGAGTCAATGGCCGACGATATGATTGCTGGCGATTCTTCGCTTACAAAGGCTACGGCACTAAACAAGGTCTGGGAACAAAATCCCAAACTTCGAAACCAATACAGAACAGAACGAAGAGGTAACAAATAATGGCATACTCAGAAAATAAAACAAGCATAACGCTGCCTGCGTCAACAGACTTATCCGGGAGTCAGTATTGTTTTGTTTCAATCAATACCGATGGACAGGTTGAATTAGCGGGCGATGACGGAAACGCAATTGGTATTTTACAAAACGCGCCCTCTGCCCAGGGGCAGTCGGCCGAGGTTTTGATTGCAGGCGTTAGCCGAATAAAGTCAGGGGTAACTGATTTTGACGCAGGCTATAACGCTGCCAGTGGAGCAAGCGGAAAAGGCAAGCGTAGCGATACCGCTGCATTTCGTCTTGGAATTATTATTGAGACAGCCAGTGCCGATGGCGAGTTAGGGACGATGGTGTTTAGCCCTAACGGTAAAGTAGCATAGGAAGAGAGGTAAGGAATAATGAGTAACCCACTAGTTAATCAGGTGCATGTTGATGCTGCTTTATCGCAGATGTCTGTTGCCTATATTCAGAACGCAAATAATTTTGTTGCACGTCGCATGATGCCGGTCTTGCCTGTTCAGTACCGTAGCGATAAATATTTTGTTTATGATCAAGGTGATTTTTTACGAGATGAAGCGCGAATGCGGGCAGCGGGCACAGAGTCAGCCGGTTCAGAATATGCGCTAACCACTGCGACCTATACTGCACAACGCTATGCGCTTCACAAGGATATTGCGGACGAAATTCGCTTCAATGCAGATCCAGCGATCGACCCTGAACGGGATGCGGTTGAGTTTCTTGCGCAAAAGATGTTGATCCATGAAGACCGCAAATTTGCGCAGGACTTTATGAAGACTGGCGTTTGGGGCAGCGATAAACAGGGCGCGGGAAATGACTTTGCAAACTGGACTGTCAACACGACAGACATCATTGCTCAAGTCGATGCCTGGGGTGATATCATCCAAAAGGCCACCGGCAATCGTCCGAACAAGCTGCTTCTTAGCCGTGAGGTTTATGCGGTTGTGAAGAACAACAGCACGATCTTAGAGTCTATCAAGTACACCCAAACAGGCGTGCTTACTCCTGACCTTCTTGCTGGCTTGCTTGGTGTCGATGAAGTTATTGTTGCCGATGGAATCTACAATTCATCAGCAGCAGGAGCAGCAGCTTCTTACAAGTTTGCAGTAGGGGAAGATGCAGGCGTTACCAAGTCAGGTCTTTTGGCTTATGTAAACCCAAGCCCAAGCCTTTTGCAGCCGTCAGCCGGTTACACATTCTCTTGGAATCCTTATGCTGATGCTGCTGGTGGTGCTATCATTAAGTCTTTCTACATGGATCAGCTTGCTTCTGACCGTGTGGAGGCTGAAATGTACTGGGATCAAAAACTCGTAAGTTCAAGCTGCGGCTTGTTCTTTTACGACGCAGTATAATTGATCTGTGCAGGCTCATCTTTTTTCCTCGCTTTCGTGAGGTTCTTTCGCCTGATGGGCCTGCACATTTTTATTCTTTCAGGGGTCTAAGATGTCTTTTGCTTATTCTACAAGCCTAACCACAACCAAGGACAAGGTGCGGTTTAGGATAGGCGACACAGATTCAAACAGGCCTCTTCTTAGTGACGAAGAAATAAATGCGGTCATTGCCTCTAAGCCTTCCGTGCTTCCTGCAAGCATTGAATGTGTTGAAGCTATTCTTGCGAAGATAGCCCGTGATGTTGACCGCAATGCGGCTGGCATAACAAGTTCAAGATCGCAGGCATACAATCATTACCTCGAACTTAGAAACAAGTTAGCCAGAGAGATGCTAACAGAAAGCGAGATGTTTGTTGGCGGCTTGAGTAAAGCAGCCAAGCAGAGCTTTGAGGATGACTCTGACTTTGTGCAGCCATCATTTAAGATCGGTCAATTCGACAATCCGCAAGCCGGCCCAGAAGACGCCACAAAGGACGATTGCTGATGATAGGTCTTGAGGTCAATGGCGAAAAGAAAATGGCTGACCTGCTCTATGAGCTAGGGGCAAATGCAAACAAGGCAATCTCCATTGCATTGTTCAGATGTGCTCAACACGCAGAGGGCGAAATAAAAAGAACTGTTGGTAAGACATTTAAGCCAGGCACGGGTGACCTTAGAAGGTCATTCACGGCTCAGATGATTCAAGAGACGGGTGATGAATTATCGGCCGGTGCTGTTTCAGACCTGATATATGCTAGAGTTCAAAACGAGGGCTCTGGATTCTTGCCGGGTGGCGTGATTAGGTCAAGCAGGGGTCCAGGCAAGAATCTCGCAATCCCTGTTGAAGGTGAGTTTTCAAAGCCTGCTCCATGGCCCAGCACTTCCGGCAAAGATGCGTTTGAGTTTTTCCCTTCAAAAAAACCGGGGGTTACTGGCGTATTGGTTGAAAAGCTTTCCAAAGGAAACTTTGGCAAGGTGAAATACGTTCTAAAACCAGAAGTGAAAATAAAGCCCACTTATTACATTGAAGAGGCACAAGAGAAATCCAGTAAGGAATGGCCTAGAATATTCAATGAGAGACTTGCAGAGCTAGCAGATGCCTCTGCTAAGAAGGCAGACAAGTAATGGCCACGCCAGTTCGAGAGTTAATACTGGACAACATAAACACAGTATTAAACACAATTTCGATTGCTAACGGCTATAAGACCGATGTCACAACCGTCGAAAGGGCGCTTGTTTCTTGGGGTGATATTGGGTCGGCGCAAATGCCTTGGGTTGGCTTTGCTCCGATCGGTCAATCATCTGTTGAATACAAGCCGAATCATTTATTGCATGTACGGTTGCCTGTGACTGTTGTTGGGCATGTAAGTGTTAGATCAGGCGCTGCAAAGACGGAAGCATTAGCAGCTCTTGAAGATGATGTGATTGCTGTGATCAATGCAGACACAACCCGAGGCGGAAACGCAATAAGAACAAACTGGCAAGGCACGCAAACCGACGAAGGCAATACAAGCAGTGATGACCATAGAGGGGGCTCAGGAACTCTTGTAATGGCTTTCGAAATACTCTATCAAAGAACGGTAAACAAAACTTAGGAGAAAGAAAATGGGACTTAATCAAACGCACGCCTTAGGCAGAAACCAGAGATTCATCATTCAGCCAATGGGAGCAGCGCAAACCTATCCAGCGTTTACGATTCCAGACAGCACGGAGACAACAAGAGCACCGCAGCAGTTAACTGTTATTACTAGCTCAATGAGCTATGAGCAAGAGCGGAAGAATCGAGCTGACGCAAGTCAAACCCGTGATTATTTTGAACGCATTACGGGCAACAAAACTGTGACTTGGGGATGTGAATGCCACTTGCTAATTCCTGATCAAACATCAGGAGCAGTCAACCCGGACTGGCACTGGTTAATGTCTTCATCGATGGGCACATCCGCCAGCTCTGGATCTGGACCCTACACCGTAACCTACTCGCTTAATCATTTGCAAACAAATGAGTATCCAATGACCTTGATTAGGGAACTAAATGAGGTAATGTCGGAATCTGTCTGGGGCGCTGTAGCGGAGGAAATGACCTTGTCGGTTGCCCAAGGGGATGAGCCAAAACTATCTTTTACGGGTACCGCTAGCGACTATGCAGCAACGGCAACCACTACCGTCAATGATGCCTCTCCGAACAACAATCCTATAACTGTAACCAATGCAGGAGCGTTATCAGTTAACTCTATAATCAAGATTGGCGGTGATGACGGGTCTGACAACACCGGGTTTCGAATCCTTAGTATTAGCGGCAACGATATCACCCTGAATGAGGCACCAACATCAGTAAGTGATGGAGACGCAATCATCCCTTACTTTGACCCAGACATCGCAACGACTTCATCTAGTCTTGTCAACGGCATAAGCGGTCAGCTTAATTGGGGCGGAACATCAGACTTTGAAATCAACAGTTTTACGTTGACGGTAAAGAACAACTTCAAGCCAGTACAGGAAGCATTCAAGGCAGCGGTTCAAGATTACATTCCAGGCAGGCGTGATATTACGGGTGAGATTGTTATTACTGGTGCCAAAGACAAAATAATGACTCTGATTTACCGATACAATTTCGACTCATCAAACAACATCGTAGCGCGTTTTGGGTCTTCCTCTAGCGGCGAAGAAAAAATGACGGTAACCATTGCTAAGCCTGAATTTGACTTTAGTGAGGTTACGGTTCCAGAAGCGGAAGAAGTCACGATCACTTTGCCCTTTACGGCTCTTGCAACCACAGACACCGCAACGGATGCAGTCAGCATTGCAATCACAACAAACTAGGGATAGAGTGAAGCATGGCGAGAAAAATAAAAGTAATCGATGCATCATTGAGGACCTGGTACACCCCAGATATTGATGGAAACCTAGAAGACCCTGACCCGTTTCAGGTTCTTATTTCGCCCCTGAGCGGGAAGGACATGAGGCAATTAAGGTCATCTTTGAAGCTGAAGGCCACAAGCCTAGAAAGCGAGGACCTTATGCAGGCAGCAGAGCGAAGAGAGGAAGAATTGAAAGCGCTCATTGTTGAAAAGCATGTTCATGATGTCCGCGGGTTTATTGCTCAACATGCAACCAGCGGTGAAGTGATAGAGCCTAAGACAGGAGAAGAGCTAGTCAAGTGCATCTTAGAAGCGCACCCTGATGAACTTGTGGTGCTCCATGATGTCTGCGAAGCCATCGTTAGAAATAGCACGCTAAACGAGGAGACTAAAAAAAAATTGAACTTGCAATCAGGTTTGCCGTCAGCGGTGATTCCAGACGACAGGCCTGGGGCTGTTCCAAATGCAGGGGCTCAGATTTTGCAGACCAAGACCACCTCAGGAAACAACGGAATTGCAACAACAGCTCCGACGTCAGGAGTCTCGGTATCAACTGGGCTCCAGAGTTAAGTCAGTGTCCATGGGCAGCAATTGGTGAGATAGGTTTTGAAATGCTCAATACGTGGTCAGATTACAAATCGCTGAACGTCTTGCCCTATGGGGGCTCTGACCTAATGGAGCAACCTGCATTTATCCTTGAGGCATTCAAAGCCATCGAAGAAGAAAAGACTTCAACTGAGTTGAAACAAAACCAAGAAGCGCTTAAGCGAGCACAAAGAAGGCAATAAGCATGGCTCGTGAAATTACAACCGGCATCATTCTGAGCGCGAATATAAAGTCTCTGAAGAAAGGGGTTAGTGGTGCAAAGCAAACATTAGGTGGGCTTAGAAAGTCTCTAAAGTTAGCCGGCCAGGGTGCAAGCGCTTTTGGATCATCATACAAGTCTTCCATTGATACAGTGTTTAAAGGTGTTGAGGTCTTCAAGTCTGTCCAGGGATTGATTACTGATGTGTTTGGATCGTTTGTTGCTGCCTCGATGGACCTAAGAAAAGAAACCGATCAACAAAAGAAGGACATCAAAGCATTACAGAATTCATTTAAAGAACTTCAAGCAATGCTGGGTGACTTTATTCTTCCTTTGATTCTCGGTGTAGCTGATGCAGTCAAGCCAGTAATTGCGTCATTCAAAACGTGGCTAAAAGTAAATAAAGACTTAGTTGGTGGCCAGCTAGTTGAATACTTAACAACCGTTGCGACAACTTTAACCAAGGGAATCGCAGGCGCAGTTATCGCTGTAATGAGAATCTGGAACGGATGGTCAATGCTTATTGATAGCACGCAAGCTATGTTTCAGGGGTTTTTTGCGATGGTCCTTGATGGGCTGGCCTATATGCGTGAGGGTGTTGCAAAGTTCTATGAAGCAATTGGACAAGACAGGGTTGCGAAACAACTAAGAGATGGCGCAAAACAATTCAGGGAATACGCAAAAGGATTTCAAGATGCTAGCGACAAGAATATTGCAGAAGCAGCAAGAACAACAAAAGAACTTGAGAAGCTAGAAAAACAAGTAAAAAAGGTTGAGACAGCCATTCAGTTTGGTATCGGCCAGGCTGGAACCAGCGCAATGAAGAGATTTAAGCAGAACGTCAAAAAGCGTGCTGCTAACTGGGAAGAACTAGAAAAGAAAAAGAAAGCCCTAGAGGATAAAACAAAGAAAGAAAAAGAAGCTCGTGACAAAATACTAGAAGAAGCAAGCAAGCGAGCACTACAGAGGAAGGAAGCAGCAGCGCAAAAAGCTGCTGACGCAGAAAAAGCTAGAATAGATGAGCAAAAAGCACTCGTGACTTCCTTGGGTCAATCAATGCTGGGCAACCTAGAAACAGCGCTGACTTCTATCGCTGATGGCTCTAAAAAAGCTGGCGCTGCATTTTCCGATATGGGCAAGACGATAATCACGGAGCTGCTTAAGATAGCAGCGCAGAAGGCCTTACTGGCAATAGTAGACACCCTGTTTACTGGGGGAATGGGCGGTATGTTTGGCGGGTTTGGTGGCGCTGCTGGTGGCGGTGTGATGTCTATAGCAAATGCTGCCACCGGGTTTATGGGTCCTCCTGCACCTGGCGGTGGCGGTGGTCCTGTTTATGGCCCAAACACGGGCAGAACCCCGTTTCATTCTGGTGGATACGTCAAAGGCTTTGCATCAGGCGGTGGCGTGGACTCCGTGAGGGCCCTTCTCACGCCTGGAGAATTTGTTCTACCTAAGGGCCTAGTTGACTCGATTAGACTCGGCAAAGCGCCACCCAGAGCCGCATACGCCAACGGTGGGACGGTAGACGCAGGAGCCAGGCAAGCACCCGCTGCTATCAACGTCTCGATGAATACTTTTGCGGTTCCTTCGAAGGGAGAATTCAGAAGATGGTACAAATCCAGCGTTGCCCCTAATACGAGGAAGATGGGCAAGAGGGGTCAGCTATGACAATCACCCAGGAAGCTATCGAGACCAAATTCACTAACGCTTTCAATGCAGACAAGCCTTGCTTCATAGTTAAGAACATCCTAACAGGCAACGGATATAGTGGTCAGACAAACAAGTGGTATCGTCAAGCCAGTGGTGCTGTAGTTGCTCCTGACTTTACTTCAGCTGGCTCTGCTACGCTTGCAGACAACTCGGTTCTTCCTATTCGATATACCTACGACAACCGCACCAGTGTCTATTCTAGCCCTGATACTGGGTCTGCAAATAACACTGAGTTTTGGGCTTTGTATGCAGCTAAATGGGAGACACTGGCGGGTGCTTCCTATTCGGAATACACGCAAGACTGGTATGCTGATGCAGTAGTTATTAAGGCTCACGGCTATGGACAAGGCAGCGCAGGAATGACAGCAGGGGTGCCGGCAAATACGGTAGATGTTGATTTAGTAATATCAGCCGCTACAAATTTTGCATCCACCTACGACCTTATGGACAAAGGAGTCTATGCTGATGACACGGATTCAACCCGGCATCCGTCCAAAACAGGTATATCCAGAACAACCAGCGAGCTAATACCGGCAGAAGGCAGCTATCGTTATAAGATAAATGGCGATGCGTATTTCAGATTGTTCTTAGACCTAAAAGGTGGAGGTCATTGGGACACAGCTCCTAAGATTGGTGAAGTATTTGTGGGTGAAAGAATCCAGATGAGCAGGAATCAGAATCAGCCATATATGACAGAGCTTTCCTATGCGGATGGCTCTACTAACTTCGAGTCAAATAACGGAGATATTGTGCGGTATGTTCGGCACAAGGGGCAGCGCAGATTTGAACTAACCTTCAGCCCCACTGGTGATGACTCCTACGGGATAGATGACGTGGAACAAATAAAGCTCCTGGCCAAAAAGACAAACCAATTCACTGAGCCATTTATGTATGTTCCAAAGCCTTCAAGTGAACCAAATAATGCATACTTTGTGATGACAGAATCTGCTGATTTCAACCTTGAAGCAATAGGCCCATTTGAAAGGTCTGTCACCCTAACTCTCGTGGAGCTTCCTCCGTATGTTTCTTATGAGGTAGGATTCTAATGCTCAGCACATCGGCAGCATGGAAGGAGCAAATGGGCAAATCGGGCATTAGTCCGGTTTACATTGTGGAGCTTCATCTGTCGGATTCTGACGTGCGGTATTTTAGCACGCAGTATGTAGATATAACTGGCCTAGGTGATATTCCGATTCTTCCTAACGTCTCTGACGTTGTGGGCGTATCTAGTTCGATAGATGTAGAATCCAGGGGTGTATCGATAGGTGAATTGCACGTCCACTTTATTGATGATGGAACCATTAGAGAGATTGTCAAAGACAGCTATGTATATGGAAAGAAACTTGTAGTTAAACTTGGGTGCTCTGACTTCCTTCAGTATAGTGATTACTTGAATGTAGGCGTGGGGGTAGTCAGGGAGATAGCGCCTGATGAGGGTGAGATATCGCTAGAATGCACAGACACAACAATCCTCCTAAGGAATAAAGATATTGGTCCAAGATATTGGCTGAATGGTCATCCACTAGAAATCATACTTGATATCCTAAAAGCAGCAGGGATGGACGCAAGCGTATATGACGCTACCACGCTAAACTGGGAAACAGACGCAACAAGGAGTCATTACTTAATCAGCCGCTATGACCTGAGAGTCAATCCGCATGAGGGCAACTTTATATCCAATGGAGTTAACGACACAGGGCAGTCAGCTGGTGAGCTCATCAACGAAGTTTGCGAATTAATGTGGGGGTCATTTTCTCCTGATGAAGACGGTATATTCAGATTCAAGATTTATGACGACACGAAAGCAGTAGATAGGAATCTACTCGAAGGAGATTGTGGCAGCATAAACCAGACAACCGCTACAGATAATCTATACAACTCCATATCTATGAACGCTGGCGAATTAGCAAGGCAGGCTGGAAGAGCATCGTCTGATGACCCGTTATCAAAGTGGGGTTCACATACGGAAAAGTCAGCAACTATCGGATTCACTAAAACAGATACAACAAGCCAAGCAAACCATAACTATCTAGGGAACAACTCAGGTGAGAATGACTTAGAGGTTACAACAAACTGGTCTATAGGCTGTTCAGGAATAGCGCAGGGGCTAAAAGTGGATTCCACAGATGGGAATCTAAAAGAGCAGACCATGATTCTTAATCGAGGCATTGACCCAGTAGAAGCAAGGACACAAATTCTAGCTGATGCTGATGCGCTAGTTTTGAATGATTGCGCATACAATGGGTTTTCTGGGAGCAAGTTTGACCTCGGTACGATTGCCTTGGCAAGCAGAACAGGCAAGCAGGCTGACTATCCTCATACGTTTCCAGTGAAGACCAACCGAGATGTAACAGCTAGTAGACCTGCATATTTGCTTATCGAAGGAGCAGCAACAACTTGGGAAAATATGGCAACCGTAAAAACTCAGCCAACTATCGGGGACACCACGATCGTAGTTGAGAATGTAAATAATGGATTCACGGTTAATCAATTTATTATCTTTGGGGCTGACTACGGCCCAACAGTGAGTGGTGTTCAAGTCGGTTATCGGGTAACATCGTGGAACTCTGGAACCGGGCAGCTGGGAATTAATACCGGGATATTGACAGCGGTAGCTGTAGGAACGCCTATAATGGAAATCTGTGGACCTACTGCG
>TARA_R100000808_G_scaffold24873_1_pt1 | contig 32759 bp, 40 predicted proteins | sample TARA_R100000808 | Tara Oceans TARA_R100000808 (sample SAMEA2622852) | marine metagenome | biome: marine biome (ENVO:00000447); feature: marine epipelagic mixed layer (ENVO:xxxxxxxxx); material: "saline water (ENVO:00002010), including plankton (ENVO:xxxxxxxx)" | depth 140 m | reverse complement strand
TGGCAGTTTGACAGCGATGTATACGGCGACCAAATCCTCGGCGCTCCGACGTCTGCGGTGCAAAAATACATCAATGAAGAAAAGTCCAAATTTTATGAAAAGATATTAACGCGCTCACGATTTTCCTTGTGTCCCTCGGGTACGGGACCTACCTCCATTCGCTTTCTAGAGAGCTTAGGGAGCGGGGCTATACCCGTAATCCTAGCAGACACCATGATGTTCCCTACAATAAGAGGGGTCAACTGGGATGAATGCACTGTAAAAATACCCGAAAAAGATTACTATCAATTACGGCAAATTCTCGCCCGCATTACACCACAACAAGAAGAAACAATGAGACAAAAAGGACTAGAAGCATACAAGCTTTGCACAGGGAAAAACTTTATAAGAAATATAAGGGAGTATTACGATGCCACTATCACTTAACTTAGACCAAGAAAGAATGGAGGGTGGAGGAGCTGATCAGGGGTACAACCTACTCCACGGCCTCAACGATTTATGCCTTAAATATGTGAGCCCCCAGAGCGTAATACTAGAGTTGGGATGCCATCAAGGAGTAAGTGCTGAACTGTTTGCGCAGTACGCCGCAGTAGTTCACACAATCGACGTGCAGGCGGCGCCACCGCGACTAAAAGGACTACTCAACATAGTGCACCACCAGGGTAGATTCAATGAAATAACACAACAGTTTCAGCCACAATCCTTTGATCTAATTTACATTGATGGAATGCATGATTACGAGGCTGTAAGGGAAGACATTAAGTTATCCCTTCCTTTAATTAAAGACGGAGGTTACTTAAGTGGGCACGATTATTATACGGAGGTTCAGCGGTCCATTGATACCGTTATAGGCATTAAACCTGAGATTTTTTCAGATTCCAGTTGGATCCTAAAAAAGGAAGGAGCGCTAGCAAGTGGATAAGCAAAGCTTCATGGAGATAGTTCAGCCCTATAGCATTACATCTCCCAAAAGGATCGAAGCTTTGCATGATGCCCTGGAGCATGTTAGAGTAAATAAAATTGAAGGAGATTATGTTGAGTGCGGAGTCTTTCAAGGGGGTAATATTCTAGGAATAATGAAGTACCTGGAGAGCCACCAGTCTTTCAATAAAAATGTATGGCTCTATGATACCTTCGAGGGAATGACAGCTCCTGAGGCGGTTGATTGTGATCTACACGAAACCTTTGCGGGAGATATCTGGAAGGAAGTCCAGTGCATGGCATCCTTAGAGTTAGTTAAAGGAGTTGTATCTCAATCCCGCTTTCCCGAAGAAAAAACACACTTCATAAAAGGAGACGTTTGCCAAACGCTTCTCCGTGAGAAAAATATACCCGACTCCATTTCGCTCCTAAGGCTGGACACTGATTTTTATGCCTCAACCAAAGCGGAACTAGAAGTTTTATGGGAAAAGGTTTCTCCTGGAGGAGTCTTAATAATAGATGACTACGGACACTGGCAGGGGTGCAAAAAAGCGGTTGACGAGTTTTTCGGAGACAAAGTAAGCGAGTTTACGCGAGTCGACTACACCTGCATCTCGCTCATAAAAAAAAACAGTTTCAACCCATGGACCCATACCACAACATAAACGAGGAAAACATATACACCTGGCCCAACGCCCACTTCCCCTTCTCCCCCTTATTCGAAGATGCCAATTGCAGAATTTTTCTTATAGAAAACATTCCTCATAACTATACATGGTTAAAGTCGTGCGCAAAAAACATTAGAGATACCGATTTTTTCTTTGTTACCCTCGGATGGCACCTGTCTTCACATCTCGCAAATCAGAGTCGCTATATCCTGGACCACCTCGGCTTGAACAAAAACAACTTCTTTATACTCTACAACTCCCCCGAAGAAGAGAAAAATGGCGCGGCTTTCGGACTGCGTGGCACTATTATAAATCATAACGCATGGCTTGACGACGACTTTTTAAAACCCAGGGATCTAGAAAAAAAATACAATGCACTATATATCGCCCGAGCCACAGACTTCAAGCGTCACCATTTAGCCTCCCAAATTCCGCGCCTGGCTCTTGCAGCAGGAGGCCACACTCACGACGATTTAAGCTTTGACTTACCTCCTGCAATTAACGACCCAAGTATAAGGTTGAGCAAGGATGAAATATGCAATATTATAAATGAATCATACTGCGGACTATCACTCTCACAGGAAGAGGGGGCTTGCTACTCCTCGTCAGAATACCTTTTATGCGGAATTCCCGTGATTTCTACACCCTCTAAAGGAGGCAGGGATGTTTGGTATAATGAAGGAAATTCTATAATATGTGACGATACCCCCGAAGGGGTAGCTGAAGCAGTTAAAGACTGTTTATCCAGAAAATGGGACCCGCAAGGAATACGGGATACGCACATAGCCCACGCCAACTATTATCGCTATAAATTTATACGAGAACTCCAAAAAGTGCTAGACGAATATACGGACGAGAACCTTTATGCTTCTCAAATTTTTAAAAAAAACTTCCAGTGGTACTGTAATGGCACAACAGGAACCACCCCCCATATTGAGGAAGTAAAATCCTATTTTCAATGAGCAAGGAAAGATATCTCTTTTATGATAACCTAGTCAAGGGGTCAGGGCTAGGACATGCCCTTTGTTGTTATGCCCATGGACTAAAGTTAGCTCAATCTCTTGATTTAAAGTTTATGCCTCCTCAATTAGAGTTGGGGTTTGGCCTAAGTCAGCCTCCCACGGGGTACGTAGGATTAATTGAAGACTTCTTGGGGCTCCCCGATGTATCTACTGCTCGCCTGTTCATTGAGACCCATTTTCCTGATAGTATTAAACGAGAAAAGTATACTTACGCCCAACATCCTGCAATACCACTTAAAGCGTTTAGTCAAGACTTTAAAGAGTTCTTGCGAGACTCATTCAAACAGTCAAGGCTCCCACTTCCAGACCGCATGTTTCCGCAAGTCCTCAATATAGCCATTTCGATTCGCAGGGGAGATCTACTCTTGGGGAATAAATTGATGAGCGACGAATTCCGAAAACGCATAAGGTCCGATCAGTTTTACGTTAGAGCAATTAAAAGAATCTTAAAAACATATAAACCCAAAGACTATTTTCTACACCTCTATTCAGACGGATCAAGAAAGAACGGTGACTACATCAACGAAGAGGGCAAACCCACCGACCTTAAAATTTTACTCAAAGAACACCATGGAAAATTCAACTATTACCCAAGCAAGGAAGACGCCCTTAGAACGCTAACCCAATTTCAAAACTGCATTTATGCTGATGTATTTCTCGGCAGCATTTCTGGGTTTTCCGAACTAATTTGTACGTACAGAGGGGATAGGCCTAGTTACCTGCCAACGCACCATTCGCTTGTTGACTTTGAAAAATGGCTTGACGAGCGTCCGCCCAATCCATATTATGATTAAAAAAAAGAAAATCTTTCTTCATGTGCCCAAAACGGCTGGCTCCTCCCTAAATCAAACCGCCTTGATTCAGCAGTGTCACCTTACAATACATCCCATTCTCCAAGCGGGAGCGTGGGAAATACTAGAGAAACAAGGAAATATTGACACGTTTAAATTTGCCTTCGTAAGGAACCCGTGGGATCGATTTGTTTCTTTATATTTCTATTTCTTCAATATGACCAGCACGCATTTCGCATACAAGTACGACCACCAAACCGCAGCAAACATTAAAAGATTTAAAAACTTTGAAGACTTTTGTCTTAATTTTCATGACTTCGACGATAGACAACCCTTTAAAAAGTTTCATTTTTTCAATCAACACCTCTGGACTCACTCGCAAGGAAAATGCTTCATTGATTTTCTAGGGAAATATGAAAACCTAGATCAAGATGTCGCTTCCTTGCAAAATATTTTTGAGATACCCCACGAACCAGTGCCCCATACCAACCAAAGCGAGCATGGAGATTACAAAAATTACTACAACTCTCGTACGCGTAATGTGGTTGCGGAAATTTACAAAAAGGACATAGAGTACTTCGAATATAAATTTAGCTAAGGATTATAATGATTCCTATAAATACTCCAACGAATACCACCTTCGCAAGCCTCCCTCCCCACCTATATAAGAAACAGTGGCCGCAGTACGTGCTCAAATTAAGAAACGTCTACCTGGGTGGGGGAGGAGCAATATATGATGAAAACGGAGAGCTACACCCCCATGCAAATTTTACCTATAATTTTTGGGACAACCTTCACAATGAAGGAGCTCGACCTAATAACACTCTAGAGTCGCAAGATATTAAAAAAAATATAAACCTCGCCGACTATACAATTAAAGAACTGCCAGAGAAAAAAAACTATATCTATGCGCATCACTATTTTAATATTTATGTCTACGGACATAACTTTGATGTCTTCCAGGACCTTCAAAAGATAGAAGGACTCTCTATTCCTGATAAAATCTTAATCATGCCCCCGCGCTCTGCGCATGTCACCAATCTGAATCTACATTTAGAATTGTTAGGTTACCCCCGAGATAGGACGCTTAGCTTAAATTTACCAGGAAGGACTGCTTGTGATACCGTCTATCGAGTCCCAACGCTTTATTATCCATCGCCCACGGCATATCCCTCGCAAAGGACGCTGGTAGGGCTAGATTATTTACGAAGCAAGTATTACCCGCTCTGCAAAACCTACCCTTCTTCAACAAAATTATATCTCCAACGCACCACTTCACGCAGAGTTAAAAACGAAGACGAGGTAATTCCACTCTTAAAGAATAAGGGATTTACAATTCTAAATGGCACAGAAGGGCTGGCGGAACATGTTCGACAGTTTAGAAATGCCTCTATAATCATCGGAGCACACGGCTCCCTATTAGCGAATCTAATTTTTAGTGAAAAAAAACCAAGAGTCTACGAGGCGTGTCCCAAAAGCCGAGAAGATCATAACTTTGAAGGCATTGGAAAAACTATGAAATTAGACTATCATTGGATAGCCACTGATTGCTGTGCCGATTACAGCATAAACCTGGACATAAAACAATTAAAAAAAATATGCCAAATCTAGAGAAGCTCATACAACAAATCCCTATCCTGAAGTCCAATCAGCATTATAGAGTGGGAGACATTATTGACAGGCGCGGCTTGGAGCGCTCAGAAAACTCGCGCGTCCATATTTTACATAACAAAGAATTCAAGGGGTCTATACTCAGAGATTACCTTAATGAAATTTCGACAGATGAATTTAAAAAGATTCCTCTTGCCTCAACAAAAACTTGCAACCAATTTGAGGAATTCACGGGGAAATTTATCGATCACTCTAAGGAGCGAGATTACAAGCTACTTGCAGCTATAGTCAAAAAACAAAGTAGTCAGTATGCCCTCCCCTCCCCCTCAGAGCTATGCATTAATTTAAGAGGGGGAGACGTACTAGTACTGGGACCTGAAGAACGGTCGGCGCTTGAGGGGAAATTCGATCTCCATCTCCTTCCCCAAAATCAGGAAAATGGTACCTTAATAGATTTAATTCGAAAAAAGATAAACTCTCCTCCTGTAGCCAAATACCCCAAGCCAGTTCCGCCAGATCCTCTAGTTCCTAATAATTATGCCAATGAATGTTTAAAGAGGGGATCCATGTCACTTGGCGATCCCGCAAATATTAATTCTATTACTTTTGTAACGGCAATGCATTTTGGAGACCACCCTTGGTCGGGCCAGTTTAATTACAGCGACGAAAAACTTGAGGCAAACTTAAAACTCTACAGACAACTATTTTCCTCCGTCATAGAGGAGTTTCCTTCCCTTAAAATAAAAATACTTGACCATGCTCGCCTTCAAGGTTATCATAGGATAGATTATCAAATCTGTTATTTATGTAACGCAGAGCATTTAATTGCGGACACAGGAGGTTTTTCCGAACAAATTAAACTCATTAGAAATGAATTCATTAATGAATAGCCCTAAAAAAATCGCAGTGACATGCCTGTGCCATAAACGTCACGAACATCTTTTGCTCGACAGGAATAAATTGATTAAAAAATACCTTAAATATTCTCCCGACGTAGAGGTTGATAATATCATCTTTGAAGATATAGCGCTCTCCGATAAACTAAAAAGCGATCTAAAAAAAATTACAGATACTCAGTTTGTTAACGTTTGGGAGAACCCCGCGCAACGTCTTTTGGAAAACCATTTACGCCAGCATAAAACAATAGACATTTCGACCTTGCATCCCAGGCAGAAAATTTTGGGATACAAAGGAATGATTTTATTTAGCGCAATGGAAATGTTCCACTACTTAAAAAACTACGACTACTGCATCAGACTTGACGCAGACTCCACTCTCCACTCCCCCTTAAATGTAGATAAATTCATTCAAGGCGGCTATACCTACGGATACATTAGAAGCAAGGTAGATACCCACGAGCCCACGCTAGCCACTCTTCCACAAGCAATAAAACAATACATAAGAGATGGAAAAGTCTCTATTCTCTGCGACCCCGAGAGCGATATCAGCTGCCTCCATTATTATACTAACTTTGCCTTTATGGATTTAAAATTCTGGCGGCGCCCCGACGTAACAGCTTATTTGAGTTATATTTATTCTTTAGCTGGAATTGAACAGCACAGGTGGGGAGATCATGTAATAATGGCCAATGCCCTAAGAATGTTTTGCCCAAAAGAAAAAATTATGAAACTGGATTTTAAGTACTTCCACGAGTCTCATGGTTGGAGAAATTTTAGATAAAAAACACAAAACAATGAAATATAAAGAACACGTAACAATTAAAGAGGCGGAGCTATCTAAGATGTATGAAGAGCTTTCCAGGATCACCACTGAAAAACAATTAGAACTGGCGAGAGAGTTGTTGTCTCAGATTGGGCGAGTAAGCGTGGCCAATGAAACGTTTAACACTTCTGAAAATCAGAGAAAGCAATCGGTAAAATTCGTATGGGGACATAATCACATATTCAATAATAACCTCAAGGTTACAGGACAAATGGCCGACAGGCATATAAATTCAATGGCACAGTTTATGGTTAAATATAATTTGCCTAATACTCACTTTCAAGACAAAGATGTGCTTGATGTTGGATGCTGGACAGGAGGAACCACCTTAATGCTTAAAATTCTAGGGGCAGATCACGTTTTAGCGCTAGAGGAGGTTCAAAAATATGCATCCACAGCAAACGTACTAGTGAATGAAATTTATCAACAGAAAAATGTCATTTGTAAAAGTCAAAGTCTTTATGAGTTTGAAAGCGATAAAAAGTATGACATAGTTTATTGTCCAGGTGTAGTTTATCACCTCTCAGACCCGACAGTGGGGCTCAGGCGACTATTTAATTCATTAAAAGATGGCGGTGAGATTTTTGTAGAGACTACGGCTTTTGATTCTGGTCCCGTTAAAGGCGATTGGTTTCCGTGCGCACGAAGAGGTAACGCTCATGGTTACACTCCTTCTATACCCTGTTTAAATAAATGGTTAGAAGACGCAGGATTTACAGAAACCCAATGCTCCATGGGTATGAATAATCGCGGATATGGTTACGGAAAAAGACGGGCGCATGTAGAAATCTCAAAGGCTGGTCTTTCTCAGCCTCATATCTCTTAGGTGTTACTAGATAATGATCAGCCACGAACACAAGTGTATTTTTATTCATATACCTAGGACAGGAGGAACAGCTCTAGAAAGAAGCTTCAATTTTGCCGACGAACCTACCAAACATTTGTGTGCGAAAAGCATTTACCTTAAAGTAGGCCAAGAGATCTGGGATAATTATTTTAAGTTTACCTTTGTGAGAAATCCGTGGGACAGGGTTATTTCTTTATGGCATCAGCCAATTTATGAAAAGATCAACGCCCTGTCGGGCCATTCTTTAGAATTCTTTTTAGACCACTATACCCCGTGTCCACATGAACAAGGAGTAACGTTTAAAGACTATTTAAATTATGGAGCCATGGACTTCGTGGGGAGGTTTGAAAATCGGACGGAGGACCTGAGCCTTATATCACAAAAAATTAACTACCCCATAGACGCCTTGGTAAGAGATAGGTGTACGGGTCCTCGTGAACCCTACCAGTATTACTATACCCCGTCCCTCGAAAAACGGGTGCAGCAGAAATATAAGGAGGATACAGAAACCTATAACTATACATTCGCATGAAGTGTAATTATATTCAATGAAATTAATGAAAGACCTAATCCTCTTATTACTAGCCCCCTCCAAGGAGCCCAAGATCTTCTGCATGTTCGATAATATGCAAAAAGATAATAGGCTAGTGATAAACTCGTATTGCGAATATGACGCACTGGAGGAATGGCAGCCATGGCGAAGTGGACAATTTCGATTTCCCCACCTACTTAAAAAACTAGTAAAATATAATCCCGACGTAAAAAAAGGCCTTAGCTACGCACGATTTGTTCTCGTAAATCATCAAGGCAAAAAACTAAAGATAGACCTAAAGGATGGAACTATTATTAGGCCTCTGAGAAATATTAAATTCAGGGAAGGGCATCATAGGATAAAGGGTTTTTCCATTTTCTACCACCACACCACTGCAGCAAATAGCCCCGTTCTCAATAGGCGAATAGAAATTACAATACCCGACATAGCGACACTAAAACTAACCACCCAAAACAGAGGGGTGAACATTCAGTTGGATGACAACCTCAAACTCGTGACCCCTGCAACCTCGCGTGGTGCTCTTGTATCCGAATTATGCGCAAAGGAAATACCTAAGCTTTCCACTATACTCCCTCTGCAAAAAGGTCAGGATGAGATAGATTACGCTAATAAAATCCTGGCCAGGCAATGGGAGGCCACCATAGCGGCCCATGAAAAGTGGTTAAACAGTGATCCTCAGACCAGGGGATCGGAGCCTAGAAAACCAGATGCCGCTCCAAAACCATTAACCTGGTAAGCTTTCACAGCAGGTAAAGTGTGGTGTAATATACCATATGGCCACCACAAAAATAGACATTATTGCAACTCCCTCAAGCGGGATGCTTGCCAATCTTTTGCCACCAGACCAGGAGATAAGCTACTTTCAGATAAGTGGCCTCTTAGGACTCCCTGATTCAGTAACCCAGTCACCCACGACCAGCGATGTTCCCACAGGCGCGGGTTATGGTTCTCCCAGTTGGCAGCTTGAGTTTCCCTGCATAACTCCCTACAACGCAGGGAACAACCCCAACTCGTGGGACTTACCACGAAGTGAAGAATACAACGTACCCCTTTTCTCCCATGGAAAATTTTCAGCAGGCATTAAACCCTCAGGAGAAGGCTTTCGTCGCACCGTTACTGTTGGGGGATTGGGTTCTGCATGGAATGGTACATATGTACAGGAAGGTCTATTCAATGGGCGGCCCTACTGGAGATACAATCACTTCAGTCTAGATAAATATTTATGGAATGGGGGCGAAGGCGGATTCGGAGGAAGATATTGGATGTTTTCCGCGCAACTAGGTAATTACTCAAACAAAGCAGGCCGCACGGCGCTCGATAGCAATTATCCCTGGGACGCTCAAGCTGGATCCTGGACAGAACCCGTTGCTTCTCCAACTTTTTCTGACTACAGTTTTACTTATAAACTTAAAGGAGATTCCTACGTGCGTATTCCTAACCAGTTTGGGGGTGTGGATACCTATCACACTAGCGGTGTCGGTAATGGAAATACCTGGCAACCAGGGAGGCGGCTCACTTTCAGATACACTACCCCCTCAGGGGGAATGGTCCGAACTTATGGAGCTTCAGTTGCGCTATCAAACGGTACTAGTCGCAATATGTATTACGGAAATCTGGCAATAATGATGGGCAACGGGGGAGGTTATAAGGGAACGACTTTTGCGAGATCTCCCCGTGATGGAGGGGGATATCTAGGCCCTCCAGGATTACCGCCTGGTGAGACTACAGCAGCAGGAATTGCAGCAAAAACAGGGTTTTCCGCTGGTCCGTCGAATGGACTATGGAAGAACGGCGCTCAAATGACTCACCTAGAAGAAACAGGAGCAATGGTATTAAGCCTTGACCCTTATACCGTAAACGCTGATGCTGATGATGCGGGCGCAGCAGGAACCCCATCCGATCAAGTAGGCCTCGTCTTTACCACTGGAGGTTTAAATGGCCCAGGGGGTGGCTGGGTTCAATTTAGCGGAAGCATAGGCCGCAGAGACTCAGACTGGAAAAACACTTACGTTTCAGAAAATAAATGCATGGTGTCATTTTTTCGATTAGGCGAAGACGCAACCAACAACAGGGATAATGTGACCGCGGCGGATTATCCCAATGCTAGCAATCCCGTTAGACTCATGTGGGGCTATGGAGATCCCGTGGCTTCTACTTTGTGGACCATGGGACAGTGCATGTGTCCTCACGGAGGCACTATTAGTGGCACAGCAAACGCCGATAATACTTATATCGCCGAAACTCCAGACGGATGGGGTACGGGATCGCGACTAGATTTTGGAAATAGCGGTCACTCGGGAGATTTACTGTTTAGTAGCGACGTTGATGGCGACTGGCAAATAATAAATAACACCACTCAAGCCTGCGGGGATCCTCATATTACCCCACTGTTTGGAGGTAAATACGATTTGTAAATTTTAGTTCTTCATAGTTGAGGGTGAAAAGTGTATACTTTCTTAGAAGTATGCACTAAATTTATTCGACTATGTCCGACCCCCATTTACTAGGTACCGATCTCACTGTCACTAGCATTGATAATGTTAGTGTTAATTATACGGGTACGGCGGTAGGAACCTCTATTTATACACGGCATAGTTATCAAGTTTTAACCGATGGCTTACCAGCTTCGGGACACTTTAGAGTTTTAGTCTCAAATCAGGAAGGAGATAGTGCACGTTTTTTACCTGTTGCCAATTACACCATAGATAGTACCACTAATTCGGAGGGATTGCTTTATGCGGATACTTGGAACTTTCTGCAGGCTAAAGTAGACCTCACGGGAGTAAGTGCAGGACGTTTTACCGTAATAGAAAACCATAACTACTAATGTCTCTATTAAAATCTAATGAAAAAAAAGCGTCCACCTCCCCCGTTGGAGCAACAGCTGCTGTGGCGAGCCTCAATCAGCCACCCACTTCATTAAAGAGATTTTTATATGCGGATGAAAACGGAAATTCCGTAGCATTGGCCGACGCTGTCGCCATTCCACAAGTGATAAAGGATGAGTTTCCAGTCAATGTGGCCAGCAAAACCACCATCGAAGAGAAGTCCGAAGCAGGAATCAATCCTCCCGTTCCTACAACTTATTTATTAACCTTCTTCCTAGAAAACATCAAAACCTTCAGGAGAGAATACCTCAAACAAATAGAATAATGCCAATACCCAAACCAAATAAACAAGAAGAACAAAGCAAATTCGTTAGTCGTTGCATGAGTGATGACATAATGAAATCGGAGTATTCCGACGAGAAACAGCGCGCGGCCGTTTGTTATAGCCAGTATAAGCGCAGAAAAAAGACATCCCAAGGCTCAGTGCAGTGGTGTAATTGTAGAAAAGGAGACACATTAGGATTAATATAGTGTATAAATAAGTAAGATGGGATATCCACAAGTACCACCAATCACACTCAACCCCGACACTGCCCGCATTTGCATGGTAACTGGGGCAGGATCGCCAAACTACCCAGGCAGTGGTTCCTGGCAGGCGGGGGAGCTCCCACGGAAAAGTCAATATATTTACATAACGTGGATCGCTGCGTCCGCGGCCTTTGATTATAAAGACACGAATGGAGACACGGTTTCCGTGAGTTTTTCCAATGACGTCATATTAGATCCACCTATTCAGGCACAAGAAATCTGGAGCCTCGCGGGAGCATCTGAAGTGGGCTACTATATAATGTAATATAGTGTAATACCTGTTATGGTATTTGCAATAACAACTTTAGTCTCGGCGCTGAGCATTTCATGTGTTGCGGCGTATTTTAGTATATTAGGTTTGGCCACGATTTTCCCTGGGTCATTTATTTCCGTAGTAATAATGGGGATAGTGCTTGAAATAGGCAAAATCATTGCAGCAGTCTGGCTACATAGAAACTGGAAGCGGGCAAGTTTATTAATTAAATCATACCTCTCCTTTGCGGTTATTGTGCTTATGGGTATAACCAGTATGGGAATCTTTGGATTCCTAAGTAAGTCCCACATTGAACACCAATCTCAAGCCATCCACGAAGAAACCCTTATTGCCACCCTTGAAACAAAAATAAATAAAGAAAACGAACTCATAAAGAGGCAAGAGGAATATATCTCGGGGGCAGAAAAGCGCTTGCAATACAACTCTGGCCAGAGCGATATCGACGCAGACAGAGGAGAAAAAAGAGTCGCTCAACTACTAGAAAGTCTAGATAAAAATATTGCAATAGAGCAAGGGCGCATAGATAAACTTACCGACCGACGTAAAGAGCTCGACGCTGCCGTCGCCCTCTTAGAGGAGCAAGGGGGTGGTTTGTTCTCCAATAAGAAAAAGAAATTAGAGGAGTTAAAAGGCCAACAGGCTGAGGAGCGACAAGAAATAACAACAACCCTAAAGGCATACAACTCGAACATAGAAACATTCCGAAAGGAAACCTCTACGCAGATAGCTGCCATACGAAACTCCGTGGAAGCGGGACATAGCGAAAGCAGTGTGAACCTCAAGGAGATACATACTCAAATAGATGAAGCTAATAATAAAATCCGCCTATCCATGGACAATATAGAAGAACTCCAAAAAGAAAAACTAAAATATGGAGAAAAAATACGGGCGCTGGAAGCCGAAATTGGGCCCCTAAAATATGTGGCGGAAGCGGTGCAGGATATGGGTGGCACCAAACTAGAATCCGACCAAGCGGTTAGATTAATTATATTAATAATCATGCTAGTCTTTGATCCTCTCGCCATTCTTCTGGTTATAGCTGCCAATGTGAGCCTTGCTAAAATGTTTAAAAAAAAGGCAGACCTAATCAAGGAAGTTGAAATTATCAAGGAGGTGGAGGTTCCCGTGGAAGTCATTAAGGAAGTGGAAAAGAAGGTGGAGGTTCCCGTCGAAGTCATTAAGGAAGTGGAAGTGATTAAAGAGGTAGAAAAGAAGGTGGAGGTTCCCGTTGAAGTCATTAAGGAGGTGGAGGTGATCAAGGAAATTGAAGTAATAAAAGAAGTCCCCACTCCACCGCCTCCTTCCGATACTCCCAGGCCGATAGGGCCTTATAATCCAGGACATCGAGCCGATTAGATATATCTTTTGTCCATAGTAGTGTATATACTATATATGAACAAGCTTTTATTAGCGATTACACTTCTATTGCAAGGCTGCATGCTTCGGGCACCCGTTTCTAATCGCGCCCCTAATCCCGTGCCGCCCCCTGTCAAAGCTGTACATCACCTTACCCCCAAGGATTTTGATGAAATCGATACCAACAAAGACGGAAGCCTTGATAAAGCCGAACTAAAGCAAGCCACAGCTCCCGATACAACCACCGCTCCTTTAAAAATTTTTGGAGCCTTAATTTTAGGAATAGCCTTTATTTGCGTACTACCCATGATTCCAGCCCTAACCCACAAGGCAGTGAAACTTTATAAACATCGCAAATCAAGTGACGAACCAAAAAAATAACAAAAAACGTATACCCACCCTTAAGCAAACTTTATCAATAAATTCCCCCCGCCTCACGGAAAAACAAAAAGATTTTCTCCGCATTTCTTTGGCGGCACAAACTAAAATTATATTCCTGAGCGGCCCCGCAGGTTCAACTAAAACCTATATGGCAGTATATTCGGCACTCCGCTGGCTCTCTAGCAGTACGGACCTCGACTTACTGTATGTAAGAACTATTATCGAAAGTGCTGAGAAAAATATGGGATCCCTCCCAGGCAATGCGGATGAAAAATTTGATCCATACCTTCGCCCCCTATACGATAAACTAGAAGAAATGCTAAAGCCTGCAGACCAAGAATCTTTAAGAAAATCCAACAGGTTATTAGCCATACCCGTTAACTACCTAAGGGGGGCCAACTGGAAAAATAAAATAGTAGTAGCAGACGAGGCGCAGAATTTTACCGCCAAAGAACTGGTAACCCTAATTACTCGCATCGGAGAGGGTAGTAAGCTATTTATTTGTGGAGACTTTCTGCAGAGTGACATTAACGGAAAGACGGGCTTCAGGGACATAGCAAACATCTTTCATGATGAAGAAAGCAAAAAAAGAGGAATAGAATACTTCGAATTCGACAAGGACGACATCCTTAGAAGTGAAATTTTAAAATTCATAATAGAGAAGCTAGAAAAGAAATTCTTTTAAAAATAAGTTGACATTTATAAAAAATAGTTGTATACTATAGTTAGATCTTTGAAAATTTTATGGGGGTGTACTGGATTCGACTGATGTTGGATTGGTACATCGCAAGTCGAAGACGCACTGGGCTTCGTTAAAAAGTGCAACGCTGTACATGGCAAAAAGAATCGTGTAAGCAGGGCCATCGGCTTCAAGAATCGTCTCGCTGCAAAGCGTGGCGGTCTTCGCAAGACCCGTCGGCTCGCCCTTGCAGCTTAAAGCTGTAACCCTCCCCCTCTTGACGCAGATAGAGTGGGACGAGGGTCATCCATCTGCAAAACAGAAAAGGTTTACCTGTTAATAAACTGTAAATAATTGTAACAGGAAGTTGGATGTTAATATCATAACTTTAAAAAAAATTAACTAAACTTGTAGAAGTGTGCTACTGAAAGCACTCAACACGCGGGTTCGACTCCCGCCACCTCCACCATTTCCCCTCGCCCCTCAAGCCCTCTGGACGTAATGTTCAGGGGGCTTTTTTTTCTTGACAAATGACTCGTTATCGTGCATAATATACGGGTGAAGGTAAATAAAAGGGAAATCATATCACGACTGGTAGAAATACCAACAAAGAACAAGCGCCCGTTCTGGGCAAAGGAAATGAAACTCCTAAATGATCTTATGGCAGAATTTGACAACCCGCGGTTTTGGGCCAAGGTAAAATTCCCTACTATTTTTCCCAGTCTAGCCTACCTCAAAACGGACTTCGGGAAGGGAGAGTTGAGAAGGAAATATCTTGAATTTAATTTTGACATACCACCCCCTAAGGAGTATAATCTTGGAAAGAAGGTGGGGGAAGACAGATCATTTAGCAAACCCCCTAAAACAATTAAAGACTTTTTATCATAATATGGATCAGGCATCAGAAGTATTAAAGAATTTTCTAAAAGAAAACAAAGAACACCACTACAATTTTGAAGAGGAGGTAACCTACAAAGTTTCCAGTGGCAGTATGAAGGTGGATTTCGAGCTAGGCGGTGGCTTTGGCCCTGGGCTTCACCGTTTTGTAGGAATGAATGAGGGAGGAAAAACATCTGAATCCCTAGAGGTTATGAAAAACTTTCTTAAGCAGGTTCCCAATTCCAGAGGGTTTTTAATTTCTGCCGAAGGGCGCCTTCCACCTGAGATGAAAAAGCGCTCGGGAGTCCAATTTGTTTTTAACGAAAGCGAATGGGAAAACGGCACCTGTTTTGTCTTAGAAAGCAATATTTATGAAACCGTTCTGGATCTTATGCGCACCCTGGTTTCAAACAACAAGGACAAAGTAAAGTATTGCTTTGTATTAGACTCCTTAGATGGATTAATAATGAAAGAAGATTTAAAAAAAGACTTTGCGGATGCCCACAAGGTTGCGGGCGGAGCCCTGTTGGGAGCTAAGTTTATGCAAAAAATGAGTATAGCGTTAGCCAAAAGAGGACATATGGCCCTCTTTATTTCTCAAGTTAGAGCAGACATTAAACTAGACCCATACAGCAAAGCCCCCATTCGCCAAACGACAGCTACAGGGGGCAACGCTCTACTGCACTTTGCAAACTATATATTAGAGTTTGAACCCAGATTTAAAAAAGATTTAATTTTACCCAACCCCACGCAACCCATAGATAAGGAAAAGAATCCTATTCTAGGACATAATGTAAAGGTTACAGTTAAAAAATCTCCCAACGAAAAAACTAATTATACCCTAGAATATCCTATTAAATATGGCAGGGAAGGGGGGAACTCCGTCTGGGTAGAAAGGGAAATAATAGACATGCTTTATCTATGGAGCTTCCTGCAGAAAAAGGGGGCATGGATAACATTTGACGAGGAGTTCGTCGAACTATTAAAAGAAAATGAATTTGATTGTCCCGAAAAAATCCAAGGAGAAAACAAGCTCAACCTCCTACTAGAAGAAAACCCCAAGCTGACAGAATTTTTAATTAACTATTTTCACAGCCTTCTAAGTGAAGTTTAAAACTCTCACGGGTTCTGTAAAGGGCGTGAGGCACCCTAAAAAGCATTTAATAAAGTGGAAGGGGAAAAGTCGCAGCAAACGACAAAGGGCGGTTAAAACCTTTCTACGGCCCTACTGGAAGGATCATATTGTTTTTGAGGAGTTCCCTGTGGTAGGCACTCGTATGACTTTTGATTTCTATAATGCCAATAAAAAAGTAGCCATAGAAGTACAAGGAAGGCAGCACACTCAGTATGTGCCTTTTTTTCACGGCACTAAAATGAACTACCTGAACCAACTGCGGAGAGATCAGCAGAAATTAGAGTTCTGCGCGCTCAACAACATACAACTAATAGAGGTTTACGACGAAGACAAAATAACCAAAGAGTTCTTTAAGAAAAATAAAGTGATTTTATAAAAACCTTAATCTACGTGTAATATATAATATATGAAAGATATGGACTTCGATCCCGATGCCCTTCCTGCATTTAGCCTTCCCCCCAAACTCATAACGCAACTTTACGAATTCTCAGGTAACACGGAGGGTACGAGAGGCTTCCTACTTCTTCACATTAATCAAGATGGGGCGCCCATGGTTTACTTTAAAGCAGACAATCAGATAATCGAACTCGGCTTAAGAAAAGCGCTGGAACAATTTGTGCTCGATTTTGAAGAAGCTGACAAGCCTATTGGCCTTGAAGGTCTAGATGGAGACGATTCCGAACCTGAAGTATAAACATGCTTGACATTTGAAGTAATAAATGATATCATTACTTCATGTCAATAAATTCGAAAGAACTTGAGCAGCATGTGCTGGCTGGATTAATACAACACCCCGAGGCTTATGCCGAAATATCTATAGGTATTGGAGACGACGACTTCTACTCCGAAGAAACCAAGGTTCACCAAACCATATTCAGAGTACTACGAGCGGCCCTAGAGAGTGGAGAAGAGCTAGACGAAGTTGTGCTCGCTCAAAGAGTCAAGCAATTCAATATATCTTTTGAGGACAACGTAGACCTAACACATTACATTCAATCCCTAGGTATGAGAAAGATATCTAGAGATGGATTAATCTCAGCCGCCAAAGAACTCAAAAAATTCACCGTAAGGCGTGAGATTTTTGAAAACGCACGTAAGGTAGCAAAAAAAATGCAATCCCTCGGCAGCGATCACACATTTGATGAGATAGTGGAAACTGCGGACAAGATCTACAATGAACAAATAGATTCCTACTCGGTAGAAAGAACAGTCCCTGAAAACATCTTTTCCCTTATGGAGGAAATGGTGGAGGATAGAGGAAATAATCCTGTTACCGAATTTGGCCTGATGGGGCCCCACTCTCGCCTTAATGATCTCTATGGATCTCTCCTGCGTCCAGGCAACATAAGTGTCGTAGTAGCCAGGGCAGGCGTAGGAAAAACGACGTTCTGTTTAGATTTTGCAACCAAGGTCTCCCAGCAATATGACAATATCCCCGTACTACATTTCGATAATGGCGAGATGAGTCAAGAAGAGCTCACCATGCGCCAGTGCGCCGCACTTTCGGGCGTACCCCTCCATCTTATAGAAACAGGAGAATGGAGATACAACCAAGAGTGCGTAGATAAAATACGCGCCGTGTGGCCACAAATAAAGAAGTTTAGATTCTACTACTATAACGTGGCAGGAATGGACATCTCCTCAATGCTTAATGTCTTAAGGAGATTCTACTACTCAAAGGTAGGAAGAGGAAATAAAATGATTTTTAGTTTTGATTATATTAAAACTACCGACGCCACAATCCAAAAGAACCAAAGGGAGTGGGAAGTGGTAGGAAATATGGTTACAGCTTTTAAAAACCTTATTCAAAAAGAAATTGTTACCTCTGAGGGTCCCACCATCACAATGATAACCAGCGTTCAAAGCAATCGCAGCGGGGTTACAAACAATCGTAGGGTAGAAAATATTCTTGACGATGAAAGCATCGTCTCCCTCTCCGACAGAATTATACAATTCTGTTCACACATGTTCCACTTACGCTCCAAAACCAATGAAGAGGTTCAGGCCGAAGGAGCGCAGTTCGGTACTCATGTCTTAAGTTGCTTCAAACATCGACACCTAGGAAAGAATGTACATCGAGCCCTTAACCTAGTGGAGCTGGAGGACGGGTCCAAGAGAAAGAACCATATTAATTTAGATTTCAGTAATTTTTCGATTGAAGAAGTGGGAGACCTACAGGATCAAGTGGACAGTATGGGCCTTAATGCCGTTCCCGATGAGGATGGAGATCAAATCGCAATAGATCTATGAGTCCTGACAAAATTCAAGACACCTTGATATCCCTCGGCTATCGCCTTGATGATAGGGGATCGTATTGGCAAACCAATGCTCTTTTCAGAAATGGTGACAATAGAACCGCGCTACAGATCTATAAAGATAGTGGGGTGTGGAGGGATTATGTAAACAATACTCCGTACTTAAAATTTGAAGTTCTGATAGCCCAAACCCTTGGAACTGAAGATAAAAAAATACTAGCCCAATACCTAAAGGAATCCGACCTCGATACACTGGGCATGGCTCACAACAAGGGGGATAAAATAGAAATGGAAAAAATATACGAAAACTCCACCCTCGATAAACTCCTCCCTCATTACGACTTCTATCTCCAAAAAGGAATAGATAAACCCATACTCAAATCTCTCGCGGGCGGATTGGCAACGGGAGGACAACTTTACCAACGTTTTGTTTTCCCCATTTTTAATAAAAACAGCCAAATTCATGGCTTCTCAGGAAGGGATATGTTAAATAAGGACAATCGCCCTAAGTGGAAACATATAGGGCGTAAGTCTACGTGGCTATACCCGCTATATGTACCCCAATCGGGAGAGGAATTAATTAGAGATGTCATCGAACGAGCGGGAGAGATAATTTTAGTAGAAAGCATTGGGGATCTTCTAGCTTGCCACCAAAACGGACTGAACAATGTAATTGTGTCATTTGGTCTAGATATATCCCCCACCCTTATTTGCGAAATGGTAGAAATCAACCCTCGGAAAATTATTATAGCATTCAACAACGACATGGGCAAAGAATCCAATCGAGGATTAGATGCATCCATAAAAAACTATCTCAAACTACTTAACCACTTTGACCCACACAAACTAAGAATATGCTTACCTGTAAAAAACGATTTCGGAGACATGTCTCCCCAAGATTTTACCCAATGGAAAACCAAATTGAAAGAGCTTAATCCCAGCGATCAAGCTACCCAAATAGCTACCCTATCTAAAGCCCTCTATAAAGATCGCAAGATATCTAAGGCTCTTTTTAAGAATCATAAACTCCTTAATGTATGAGTGCTGAAGTAAAACTTTCCGCCAGTCGAATCAAGACTGCCCAACAATGCACTTGGCTCTATTGGTCTAAGTATAAATTAAAACTACCAGACTCAAGCAATGATGGAGCATCTCGCGGCTCCGTTTGCCATAACATTTTTGAATGCTTAGGTAATCCAAGGCATAAAAAACACTATAAAAGAATTATTAAGGATGGGGAGATCTGGGACTGCGGTCCAGTAGCTCGCATGGTAATGATTCAGGCAAAATCCCTAAACGTAGACGATAAAGAAAACCTATCCATGATAAATGATTTTATAATGAATGGCCTACGGTACGACTTCTTCGGCGAAGACGAGGGAAAGCCCACGACAGCCATTTCAGAAAAGAAATTCACAATCAGGGTGGATGAGGATGGAAAAAAATACAACATACTCGGTTTTATAGACAAGCTCTTCTTATATTCAAAAAAGAAAAAGGCAATAATCAGAGACTTCAAAACCAGCAAGTTTAAATTTAAGGGTAAAGAGGCCACGGATAACCTCCAGGCCCTTATGTACTCTCTAGCAGTAAAACATTTATACCCCAAGTACCTCAAGCGGGAGCTAGAATTTTTATTTTTAAAGTTTGACCTGGAGCCCGACCTATTAGGGGAAAAGGGAGAGGGATTCTTGGGTATGGAACCCATTTCGGAAGAAGAGCTGGAGGGGTTCGAGTACTATCTTACGGAGGTTCAGGAGTACCTCGAAAACTTTACAGAAGAAGAGGCTTGCAGCAACTTTGCCGCCAAACAAAACTACCCGAGTGATGGCAGCTTCGGTGGGCCCTTAAGTTGTGGTTTTGCCAAAGAACCCAATCAGTTAAAAAAAGATGGAACCCCCATGTGGTACTGCACTTATAAATTCCCCTTTGACTACCTCCGCCTCGAAGATGCAGAGGGAAACTTAATTAAAAGTGGATTTTTAGAGGACGAGGAGGCTTTAAAAAAACTTAAAAAAGATGGAGATAAAATTACTAACGCGCATTACGAGGGCTGCCCACACTGGAATACCCCTAAACCAAAAGATGAGTTCGACCTTTAAACCCTCCTATAGCGGTGTTGTTGTGAGACACGGGGCAAGCATTTTATTATGTAAACGACAGCCCAATGGTCCAATTGGTGGATATTGGAGTGTCCCTTGTGGCGCTGTAGAAAAAGGGGAGGCGCCGTTTGTTGCAGCCCAAAGAGAATTAGAGGAGGAAACGCAGATTAAAATTAACACAAGTGAGTTGCAGTACGTCACTGCATTCAAGGGGCACGATGGGGGACGCTTTAATCTTTACCTCCATAATGCTTCGGAGTTTCTCTCCCCCGTGTTGGATTACGAACATACTGAGTGGGGTTACTTTAGACTCGATAAGGTGGAGACCCTCTACATCAACCCGAGCCTTATGGATGCTTTGGTTTTTCTACGAGACAAGTTCCTCACATTGTGAATAACTTTCCCGTTTTAAGCTCGACATACACGCGGAAAAATGCTAAAATTCTTTTTTATATTTTTTCTTAAAAAAACAAAAATCATAATAATATAGGGTGTATTTTTTGACATGGAGATTCACGTAAAAAAGAGGAACGGACGACTAGAGGAATTTATAGTAGGAAAAATTAACGCCAGCGCAGAAAGGGCCTGCCAGGGAATAGAAAATGTTTCAGCCAGTGAAATTGTACTAGATGCACAACTACAGCTTTACGACAAGATCCCCAGCGCCCAAATAGACCAAGCCCTAGTACTCTCGGCGAGAGAGAAGATAGAGAAGGAGCCGAATTACTCGCTGGCGGCTGCGAGGCTTGTTCTTAATAATTTATACAAAGAAGTATTCAGGGAGGGGGTAGACAGCGATGTCTTTGAGCTACAATATAAAAAAAGCTTTGTTCAAAACATTAAAAAGTTAGTAAAGTCAGAGCGACTCAACCCAAAACTCCTCACGTTTGATTTAAAATACCTAGCCGACGCAATTCAGGTAGAAAGAGATAAAAAATTCAAGTATCTCGGCATTCAAATTCTGTATGATCGTTATTTCATCAGAGAGCATGACAAGATCATGGAATCTCCTCAAGGTTTTTGGATGCGGGTTGCCATGGGGCTTTCAATTAACGAGGAAAATAAAGAGGAAAAGGCTGTGGAGTTTTATAATCTTATTAGCCGCCTTCTTTATACATCCTCTACCCCCACCCTCTTTAATAGCGGGACGGCCCACTCACAATTAAGCTCCTGCTATCTTAATACCTTCGATGACTCTATAGATGGAATTTTTGATGGAGCTTGGCAGGAAGCGCGCAAATCCAAATATGCAGGAGGGCTCGGTCTTGATGTAACACCTTTTAGATCTACAGGGTCCCACATCCAAGGAACCAATGGCATTTCTAGTGGACTTATTCCATGGCTCAAGATATATAATGATCTTTTAGTTGCGGTGAATCAAGGGGGCAAGCGGCCAGGAGCTGGCTGCGCCTATCTAGAGCCGTGGCATTTAGACTACGAAGAGTTTTTAAACTTACGACGCAACACTGGAGATGATCGCTTAAGATGTCATGACTTAAATACGGCCTCATGGATACCCGATGCTTTCATGCGGGCCGCTCAAAAGGATGAAGAGTGGTACTTGTTTGACCCCAAAGAGTGTGCTGACCTCCATGATTTATTTGGGAAAAAATTCGACAGAAAGTATAAAAAATACTGCAAGCTGGCCGAACAAGGAGAGATAAAAAACTTCCGCAAGATTTCAGCCAAGGAATTATGGAAAAAAATGCTCAAAGTTCTATTTGAGACCTCTCATCCATGGAATACCTTTAAGGATCCATGCAACATTCGATACACCAATCAACACGAAGGAGTCGTACATAGCTCTAACTTATGTACAGAAATAACCCTCCACACCAAAGCCTCACAATACCAACATGGACAAAAAACTAAGGTGGGAGAAACAGCTGTATGCAACCTGGGGTCAGTCAACCTATTTCATCACCTAACCGAAAAGAAAAACGGTATAGACTATAAAAAGCTGGCGCAAACTATCCATACCGCCATCCGAATGCTGGACAACGTTATAGACCTTAATTTTTATCCCACCCCCGAGGCCAAGAATTCAAATCTCAAAAATCGCCCAATAGGATTAGGGTTAATGGGTCTGCACGACGTATTACATACCCTTGACATTAAAATAGACAGCGATGAGGCCGTCTCTTTTAGTGATGGCTTGTTTGAATTTTACTCCTTCCACGCCATCCAAGCAAGCAACCAACTGGCACAAGAACGAGGGTCATACGAAACATATGAAGGATCCCTATGGTCTCAAGGTAAGCTTCCCGTGGATTCCCATAAGGACTTAATGGAGTATAGGGAAATTTCGCACGATTACAGCGTCAAAAGCAAATATAGCCAACTTACAAAAGAAAAATGGGACCAACTGAGAAACCACATACTTAAAGATGGGATGCGAAACTCTAATGTAATGGCGATTGCACCCACCGCAACTATAGGATACATCAACGGAGTAGAACAAAGCATTGAACCAAATTTTTCCGTACTGTTTGTTTATGAGAATAAAAGCGGAAACTTCTTTATTGTAAATGAACATTTTGTCAATGACATGAAAAACAGGGGTCTATGGGGACCTGAAATTGCAACCTTAATCAAGCAAGCGGATGGGGACCTTAGACTTCTTAACGGGTCAATTCCAGATGACCTTAAAAGTAAATACAAAACTGCCTTCGACAGAGATATGCTAAAACTTATTGAAGCGAATGCGGTGAGACAGAAATGGATGGACCAATCTATCAGTTTTAACCTATACAACAAAACCACTTCACTCAAATATCTTAATGACATATATATGGCCTGTTGGGAATACGGTTTAAAAACCACCTATTATCTTCGAAATCGCGCAGCCACCAAAGTGGAAAAAGCTACCACGCAAGAAAGCTCTAGCGAGCCAACGGAATGCAGTATAGATGCAATGGCGCGCGGAGAAACTTGTGAATCCTGCCAATAATACTTGACATTCAATAGAATATATGCTATAGTAGGTTTACTATGAAAGATAAAACTGGAGAACTCTTAGGCGCCGACGTGGCAGGAGTCAATAGAATACTTCCGCACAAGCACAAGTATGCTTGGGAATTATTTCTTAAAAGCTGCGCCAACAATTGGATGCCCACAGAGATTTCCATGCAGCACGATATAAAACAATGGAAAAACAATGAAATCACCGACGACGAAAAACTCCTCGTCAAGCGATGCCTCGGGTTTTTTGCAGGAAGCGAGTCTCTGGTTGGCAATAACCTTCTTATTTCTGCTTTTAGATTTGTTACGGATGGGGAATGTCGTCAGTATATTTTGCGCCAAGCTTTTGAAGAAAGCCTTCATAACCTTACCGTTGTATATATTTGCGACAGTTTGGATCTGGATATCGAAGAAGTATTTAATGCCTACGAAACAATACCTAGCATCAAAGCTAAAGATGATTTCCTCATGGAGATTACCTCGGATATTAGCAGGCAAGACTTCAACCCCTCGACAAAAGCAGGCAAGCAAGAAATCTTAAGAAACCTCCTCTCTTATTATATAGTATGCGAGGGAACCTTTTTCTTTAGTGGATTCGCCATGCTCCTCGCCTTGGGTAGACAAAATAAACTTCAGGGCATTTCCGATCAAATAAAATACACGTTGCGAGACGAGAGTAGCCATATTGCTTTCGGCACTTATCTTATAAACACGATCATAGAACAGAATCCCACAATTTGGACCAAGACAATTCAAGGAGAGTTTATTGAACACATGAAGAAGGCCGTCGAGTTGGAAATAAATTACGCCAATGATGTTCTTCCTACAGGTATTTTAGGTCTTAACGCCGATATGTTTGTAGATTATATGCACTTCATCGGCAACAGGAGACTAGAGGGAATCGGATTGGATTTTCGTTTTCCCAGTGATGAGAATCCTTTTCCTTGGCTAGGTGAAGTAGTTGACGTACAAGCTATGGGTAATTTTTTCGAGCGTAGAGTGCGTGAGTACCAACAGGGCGGCGCGCTCGAAGACGATTTTTAATGAAAACCTATACAGATATTAATAGTTCTATTCTTAAATCCATACCCAATCCATCAAAGGAAGCGTATGAGATTAAAATAAAAATCCCAGAGTTCACTTTCTTGGGGGTAAAAGAGCAGCCCGACTTTGCTAATGCGTACTTGAGTTTCTATCCAGAGGACAAGGTTATTGAACTCAAAAGTTTAAAGCATTACGTCTTTCACCTGCGGGATATCGTGGTATCATATGAACGCTTAATTAATATTTTCTATGCGGATTTAATGAAAACATATAAGCCCGACAGGCTGAGGCTCGTGATGATTTTCAATCCACGAGGGGGAATCTCCTCTAAACTCGCCATCGATTCCGATTGGTCCGTAAGGGGTGGAGAAGAAAAATATAAAGATTGGTCCGACCCTCATGATGAGTGGTCGATAGTGGTATGAGTCAAGAAGAGGTGGACCTAAGCGGCGTGCAAGCACAAGGACTCTTTGTCGTTGGGCAAATATATTACATATATAAACGGGCGCACGACTTTAACCCAACAAGAAAACACCTGAGTAGATTTTCCCCCAAAGAATCCATGCTGGGAGAGGAATTTATACAAGCGATTAGGTATATCGGCGATAATAAATTTGAAAAAACAAATTAGAAACTTAAAATCTCCCTTTACAACAACATAACTGTATTTAATAACTTATGAAAACTAAATTAGTATCACTAATTACTGTCCTTCTAGGACTATCATTCACCTTTGCTGCGGCAGAGGATCTTAACGTCAAGGGTAACGCTGGTACCAAATATACCTCCGATTACCACCGCCGAGGCCAAATTGTCTCTGATGAGGCCATTCAGGCTCAGGTGGGATTTAATGTGGGAGTGGGACAAGTAGATTTCTTCGGGGATCTATTTACCAATCAGGCCACCTCAGCTTCAAGCGCCGACAGCGACGAGGCAGTTTTAGGGCTGGGAACTTCCTTGTTGGATAATAAGCTCAATGCTTATGCGGGGGTTTATAATACCTCTAACAGTTCTAACGGGGATAACCTAGAGGCTTTTGCCTCGCTGGGATTAAACACCCTTCTATCGCCCTCAGTGAGCCTCTATAGGGATACAGATGACAGCCTGTATACTTTTGAGGGGGAATTGAGTCATGATTTCGACTTAGACGTCGTTAATCTGGAGGTGGCGGGTGTTCTAGGTCAAACCGACCTAACCTCTACTACCGATTCCACTTATTATGGCGCGCGGGTAACAGCCTCTAAAACCTTAAAGGAAAACCTTAATGTTTATGCTGATGTAGCCCTTTCGGATACCGACACTCGTGATTATGAGACCGTATGGGGTCTCGGATTGCGTCTTAAATTTTAACCCCAAATAATATATGGATAATATAGCAAATACAGTTAAGTCTGCCATCGGTGGACTATTTACAGTGTTAACGTCAGTCATCGGACTTCTTGTTCTCGCACAAGTGGTTTTCGGTGAGGAAGCAGGGATGAACGTGATTAGTAACCTTCAGGCTATCGTAAATGGCTTTGTTGGTGAGGGAGCTAGCCTGGCTGGTTTAATTACCCTTCTTCTAATCGTGGGACTCCTTCAGAAGCAGAGCTGCTGCTCCAAGGGCAAGTAAAGAGAGTCCTCTAGTTCAAAAACCGCCTCCTATTGGGGGCGGTTTTTGTGTATATGCATACATGAACACCTCGCGACGATCCTTTATTAAGGTTGGGGCCATAGGAGGACTAACCTCCTTAAGCCTCCCGCAACTTATTGAACTACAAGCAAAAGCGAAGACATTAAATAATAAGAAAGCGGTAATTATAGTATGGATGAACGGTGGCCCCTCCCACCATGAAACTTTTGACCCGAAACCCGATGCCCCCCAACCCTACAAAGGACACTTTAAAGCTATCTCTACTAATGTGAATGGAATTCAGCTCCCCGAACACTTAGTAAATTGTGCCGACTGCATGGACAAATGGTCGATTATCAGAGGGCTTCATCACACCAATAACAACCATAGTTCAGCCCATGAAATAATGAACTCTGGGTATAAGGCTGTGGAGCCCAACCAACAACAAAACTTTTACCCCAGTATTGGTGCCACTATTGCCGAACACGCCAAGTCCAACACACAAGTTCCTCCTTATGTAGTTATTCCAAATCATACTCGGGGAACCTACCCAGGTTATCTGGGGCATGAATTTGGACCCTATCAAACCAAACAGCGTCCTTCGAGCACCGAGGATTATAAAGATACCAATTTTACCCTAGATGACTCGCTCACCATCAATAGAGTGGATAATAGGGGGGATCTTTTGAAGTCCTTTGATAAGTTTAGAAAAGTATTAGATAAATCGGGAATGGTTAAATCCATCGACGAGTTCAACTTGAAGGCTCAGGGACTATTGACCAGCGGTAAAGCGGCAAATGCATTTAATATAGAAAAGGAATCCACTTTTACCAAAGACCTTTACGGGCCAGGTTTTGGTAGAGATTTGTTATTAGCGCGCCGCTTAGTAGAGAATGGAGTGAAAATGGTGACCGTTAAAACTCCTTTTGGATGGGACACCCACCAAAATAGCGACAAATCTATGGGCAATAACAATTTACCCCAGTTTGATAAAGCTTTTAGCGCCTTAATAATTGACCTTCATGCGCGGGGTCTAATAGATGATGTGATGGTGGTTGCTTGGGGAGAATTTGGCCGCACCCCTAAAATTAACGCTAATGCAGGCAGGGATCACTGGTCTCGCTCTATGGCTGCAGCTATTGCAGGAGGAAAAATTAAAGGGGGAAGGCTGGCTGGAGAGAGCGACAAGACGGGGTCTGAACCCGTAGTAGGAATTACTCCTCCCGATGTATTAGCCACACTCTATGAACATATGGGAGTGAACATCAAGCACCACTACTACGACCACAGCGGCAGGCCCCACCCAATTTTAAATCAAGGAAGAATACTGACAGAATTATTTTCATGATCACCTTAACCCAGCGCGCGGGCCTCCAAGTCGAATCACTCCAAAAAAAACGGGAAGATCCTTCTCAGAGATTGCGTGTTTTTGTGGACCCAGGAGGATGCTCGGGTTTCGAATATAAAATGACGTTCGGGGTACCGCAAAAGGAAGATGTAAAAGTCGAGTCCCAAGGGGTGACCCTTTTTGTAGAGAGATCTAGCACCGACTATCTGAGAGGAGTAGAAATAGATTTTGATGATGGTTTGAGCGGCAAGGGATTCGAGATTAAGAATCCCAATGCTCAAGCTACGTGCGGCTGTGGAAAATCTTTTAGTTAATTAATGCTTACGATAAAGGGAGACGTCATTGACGGATTTTGTGATGGAATTTCACGGAGAAATTTCCTTAAAGTAGGAGCATTGGGATTAGGATTTGGAAATTTGGCAGCCCCTGATGTGCTACGACTTCAAGCTGCACAAAACAACCCGCATCCTTCCTATAAGGCCGTAATAAATTTACATCTAGAAGGGGGCCCTCCCCAAATGGATACCTTCGATATGAAGCCGAATTCCAGCCTAGAGTTGCGCGGAGAATTTTCACCCATACGGACCAAGGTTCCAGGCACTCATATTTGTGAGCTTTTGCCACATTTAGCTCAACTCACAGACAAATTTACTATCATCCGAACAGTTATTGGTAATGTTAATAAACATAACTATGACACCACACAATTAGGTTATCCAGGATTAGGACTCCCGAAGCCTGCCATGCGTGCTATTGGTGGAGCTCCTCCTATAGGAGGAGTGATTAGTAAGATTCTAGGAGGAAGGGATGGGATGCCCGCCTTTGTTTGGGACAAAACGGGAGGGTCCCAAGAAGAGGTGCAGCATGGTTGGCTCGGCCCACGTTATGCTCCCTTTAATCCTCAGGTTAGTCCCGCCAATTTTCACCCCACAATTCCTGAGAAAAGGTTGCATGATCGGGTGGGACTCTTAGGGAGTTTAGATAAAATAAAACGCCACTGGGATAATTCGCAGAACATGGAGCTATTTGATCAGTATGCCCAAGAGTCGGTAAACATGGTTCTTTCGGGAAAAATATCCGAGGCCATGGACCTCAGTAGAGAACCCCAGAAAACGAGAAACCCCTACGTAGATAAAATTCCAGAGCGTTGGAGAGGACAAACCGAGAGGTTACTTTTGGCCCGAAGGCTAGTAGAAGCAGGAACCAGATATGTATCGTTAAATTGGGGAGGATATCTAGGTTTCGATTCCCACGATAATAATTACCCTAAAATGCGTGCTATTTTACCCCCCTTTGACTTAGCCCTGTCGGCCTTGATTAGCGACCTCTATCAACGCGGTTTAGATAAAGATGTTTTAGTGGTGGCATGGGGAGAGTTTGGGCGCACCCCCATAGTTAATGATAAGGCAGGAAGAGATCACTGGCCTCAAGTGCAAAGCGCTCTTATGATAGGCGGGGGACTGAAAATGGGACAGGTTATAGGAGTTACCGATCATTTAGCGGGAGAGCCAATAGAGCGTCCTGTACATGTGCAGGAAATAATGGCCACCATCTATAAACACTGCGGAATTGATCCAGCAGACACCCAACTTATTGACCCTTCAGGTCGCCCTCGCTATCTTTTAGATTACACGACCCCTATAAAGGAACTTATTTAAAAATTCTTGACTTTTGGCATACTTTGTGCTACTATATAGGTAGAAATACTCAAAAGAGGTTTCGCGAGCGCCGCAAGGGCTCATAATCACTAACCCAAGGATAAATATGACACAGTATAGTAGAGGACTCGGAACATCCGCAATAGTTCCATCCACGTTTAGTCGGGACGAATTCCTGACTCCATTTGACGCTTTATTTGACAATGTAATCGGCAAAGCGTTCCCCAGTCTCGCTGAAGATTTTGGCGTAGGCTTTTTTGAAAAGAATAGCTACCCCAAGGTAGATGTTATTGATCACGACGATAAGATTACTATCGAGGCAGAAATTCCTGGACTCACCAAGGAGGAAGTTTCAGTAGACCTCGAAGAGAATGTGTTAACGGTCTCAGGCTTAAAGCATAGTCACACAGAGGATACCAACACCAGATATATCCGCAAGGAATTAAAACGCTCCTCTTTTAAGCGCTCCTTTAAGTTGGGCTCAAATTTTAACTCAAAAAAAATTAAAGCAGACTTCAGCAATGGAATACTCTTAATTAGCGTTCCAAAAAAGGAAGCAGCGAGCCCTAAGAAGGTAAAAATTCTTTAATTTTAACCCCAAAACCCTCAGAGGCGCCCTTTTTGGAGGGCGCTTTTGTGTATAGTACGGTATGGAGTACAATGAATTCATACTGGTTGGCATAGGGACAGCTATCTCTGTAATAGGATACTTCCTTAAGCGCGAAAATAAACGGCTCGAAGAACTTGAGACACTTGTAAACTCAATACAAGTGACTCTTGCAAAAAACGAAGTAAGAGACAAGGAAAGGTGGCTCTCGGCAAATAAACGGTTGGAAGATAGGCGTGTAGATATACGCAAACTCTACGACCTCGTCCAAAACAAGGAGTAGAATGAAGGCTGTCGCGCTCGTTATGCTTGCACTTTGTAGTGCTTGCAGCCCTGTCATGGTTAAACACGACCCTCAGCCAATAGATACGGCCCTTAAGGAGGAGAACAGAGACTGGGCGGAAGTTTTTAAACACGAAATTAAAGTGGCAGTAGAAAACGAAGATGAGGAGGCCTACCACTTTTTCTTTCAAGAATATATGAGAGAACGAATCAGGCAAGTAAGAGAGGCTAAAGAAAAAAATCCTTGACATTAGGTGCTATATAGTGTAATATTATAGCACTATGAAGAAGCTTATTTTAATTCTCTGTTTAGGGCTCTGTCCCTTTTTATTTAGTGAACCCCGATCTTTCCTAGACAAGGAAAGTAAAGACAAGGTAGACCGTCCCGAACGAAAGCCTTTTCCACGACATTGGGGTCCACCTCCACGCATCCAGACTCGAGATATGGTGGCGCTCCCTGGAGGGTTTGGCAAGGGAAGCTCTACCTTAGCACATTGGATTAAAAATAACCTTAAAAAAGATGCAGAGAAGGAAAGGGAGAAGCCTACAAAACCCGTTGAGGGACAAAAACCCAAACCAATTCCCCCCATACAGCCTGTCCCACGACCACCAAAGGAAATTAAAGAAAAGATTGAACTACATAAAAAGATTCAAGACTCCCTGCGCGCAGCACTCAAGAGAAAGATTGATGCACTTGAAAAAGGGGCGACCAAGGAGGAGGTCAGAAAAGTCGTAGAAGCATTCCGCAAGGAGAATGCCGAACGCATAGAGGATGCCACACATATTGGAAAGCAAATTCAAGAATGGCATAAAGATAACAAGCCCGAGCGTCCGAAACGCCCCGAACCTTCCCCCCAAGTCAAAGCAAAACTCGCGGAAGTAAAACTTCTCAAAAACAGTCTCGACCTGGCTCGAAAATCCTTATCTCAAGAGCTTAAAGGAAAATCCAAAGAAGAGAAGTCGGCACTTTTAGAGGCCTTTAAAGAGTCACAAAAAGAGAAACATCAAGAGTTAAAGACGGCGCAAAAAGCACTTGCGGAAGAAGTACGAAATAGGATACAAACAAAGGCTCGCAGGGAATAGTGAGAGTCCCTTTAGCAGCCCTTATTCTATACCTTAGTCCTGTCCTAAAGGGGGATAAAGACTTGCGTCCAACTCCTAAAGAGGAAGCCTTGCGACTCCGTTATCAGGAAATAATTACGCACCTTGATAACAAAATACAAAAAAAAAGGAAAGCTCTAGGAATTCCCTCGGGGTTCCCCCTTCACGAGGAAGATATTAAAAAAACAACGAAAGAAGTAATAAACAATAATCTTGATCTCATTTCGGAGTTAAACCAAATCACCCCTCAAATTAGCCTTCAGTGGCGTACACGGAAGGCGTATGGCATACCGCATGGGTTTCCTACAGGAGTAAAAAATGGCGCAGTGGAAACCTTAAGGCTCGTTTATGAAAAAGACTCCAACGGAAACTATAGAAGAGGGGCGCAGGAACGACTCATCCTTCTAAAAAAATTTAAAGAATCTCAAAACACACAAAATAAAAGCAAATGAAACTCCTAATATTAACACTAACCTTAATAGCTACCTCCTGTAGTCACGTAAAACTTACTCACAAGTGTAATGGCGATAAGATCTGTCGCTGCGAAGCATGTGGGTGTAACGCAAGTTGCGAAGACTGCAAGTGTAAATAACCTATAAAGAAAATTTTTTTTAAAACAAAACCCACCACCAGTGGACGATATATTATGAATAACAAAAAACTAAAACGATTCTCGATCATTAATTTAATAGCTGGATATGTCATGCTATTTTTATTTATATTACTAGTAGCTCTCAATAGGCCCTCCGATACGGAAATTAATATAGCTACAGTTGATGACCTTGAGGAAGTTTTCGGGAATAAAGAAGGAGACCTCTTCAATGGAGTCCACAAAGAAGTGGATCGCGAAATTGTTTACGTAGATCGCCACCCCGTTGAAATACTACAGGATCATAGCGTAGGGAGGGACAGATTAACGGGAGTGGTTCTAGACAACGCGCCCGACATAGTAGTGCGAGGAGACAGGGTTATTGATCCCCACGTCGCGGTTGTAGGCAACCCTAACCATGTAATCCTCCGCGACAGGGACGACGAAATATATATTGACAACGACAGAAGCGTTGGTATAATTGATAGAGATGAGAGAATTTACAATAGAGATCATATTGGTGGTGTTGTGGACGATCATATTGTGGGGCGGGGAGACAGGGATGTTTTAAATAGAAGGGACCTCCTCCGCGATAATGACATCAATGGAGTAGATGTAGGCGCATTAGACAGGGCGATTCGCGAGAGCAATGAAGACCGTGGCCTATTAGATCGGCGCCTAGCGGAACGCGAAAAGGAAATCGGAATAGAGGCGGAAGATAATATAGATTTTGCTGGATTAACCCTAGCTAGGGATGAACCAGAGTTGGGTGATATAGATTTTGATAAAGCTGAAAAAGGCAACGGCTATGGCCTTGGTAAAGGAGGGGAACTTTATGCCTACAACTTTCCTAGCAGAGGAGTTGGCGCAGGAATTGGCTCTGCTGCCGTAGGGGCAGGGGCTGGTGGCGGTGCTGGCCTAAGCGCGGGAATAGGCGAAGGACTC